>JAABUP010000180.1_pt1 | contig 143277 bp, 161 predicted proteins | sample 5559201 | NCBI WGS metagenome assembly JAABUP01 (sample SAMN10711887, study PRJNA513373) | rock metagenome | isolation source: Antarctica rocks | place: Antarctica | reverse complement strand
TCCACCCTCCCATCCCCAACCGCCCTCCCACCCCAACCCACAAAGCGCGAGCTCTCACCCTTACAAGCGGCGCCCGCATGGATACTGGAAGAGCGGAATTACGAGGAGCGAAATTTGGCCGAGAGTGGGATCTAGAACCGGGATATAATGTCTACAAACCCGGCGTTTGGACTCTCGTATCTGCATACGGAACATAAATAACGATCAACTATTTACAAGGGCGGGCCACACCGCCATGAACGATTCAATGTAATTACTTCATTTACAGTCATTTATTCAAACTTGAAGATTCATATTTAATCCTTCGGGCCAGAGTTGATATGTACACCCCCCCCCCCCCCCAATTGTCTGAATTTTCTCCCCTCCCTCAGCACACAACAGTAAATCATCCGTGTATCGGGACCATACCTTGTCTTCTACTTACTATCCCTGACCTTGACGACTGTTCTAGCCAACTGTTATACGGTGGGGGTGGGGTGGGATTCCTTGACTCTCTGCTTTTTCTCCTGGTGAATATCGCCATGTTTCCTCGAGATTGATACACTGGGAGTGATGGCTTGAGTAGCACGCGTGCGTGGCTACAAAATCGGGTTCTGCGTCATCATCGTGCCCTCGTAAACGAACGTACGTAGATACGCTCGTTGGCTTAGAAATAGTCAATCGCGCCAGAAGACAATAATCCCACACTTTATCAGAGGCTGCAGTCGATTCATCTTCGCCACCGGTAATCCACTAGATTCCGTCACCCTCTCCTCACACACCTCCACCCCCAGACCCGCCTCAACGCCTCTCTACCGCCAATGCTCAACCCCTGCTGCACCCACAATGTCCCAAACCACAACGATGCTGAATTTCATCAAAGGCTACATCTCCGCTCCAATTATTCCACCTTCATTCCTGCTATCCCATCTCACCCCTCACCCCTCACCCCTCACCCCTCACCCCTCACCCCTCTCCCTTCCCTAACTCTCTACCCCCAATCCCCCTCACCGCCTCCCCAGCCATCATCCTCACCCCCTCCTGTGCCCACCAAGGCCAACCCCTCACACACGCCCCCACCCACTCATGCACCCTCGGCAAAACCACCACTCCCCCCCTCCCCCTCAGAACCTCCCCCACCACTGCCTCCGCCACCGTCTCCGCACTCAACGTCGGACTAAACCACCTGTCCGTATTCACATGTCCCTCCGACAACCTCGTCCTCGCCCAACCAGGACATACACACAGCGTCTTCACACCGGGAGCCTCGTAGTGTGTCTTCAGTTCCACGCCTAGGCCCTCGTGGAAGGCGAGGGCGGCGGCTTTGGTGCAGGCGTAGGGGACCATGAGAGGGGGAGTGATGTAGGCGGATAGCGAGGCTAAGGTCACGATCATGCCGTGGTTCGTGGCGATCATGTGGGGGAGGAAGGCGCGGACGAGGCGGAAGTGGGCGAGGATGTTGAGGGCGAAGGTTTGGGTGAGGGTTGAGTCGGGGGTGGAGAGGATGGAGGCGGCGGTGCCCATGCCGGCGTTGTTGATCAGGATTGTCGGATGGCCGTGGGTGGAGTGGATCGTTTGGGCGGTTTGGGCGATGGCGGGTGGAGAGGTCAGGTCGCAGGGGAGGTAGTGGAAGGTGGGGGCTGCGGTGGGGGTGGGTTAATTGTGGGTGAAGGTGCGGTGGGGGTTTGGGGGTTTGGGGGTTTGGAGGTACGTACGGAGGGGGTAAGTTGGGGGTTGGATGTCGAGGATTATCACTTTTATGGACCGGGCTGCCAAGAGGAGGGTGATGTGTTTGCCGAAGCCGTCGCTTCCACCGGTGACGACGACGAGCTCTTTCCTCCAATCCCAGGTATGGGTATTCCAATTATTGAGAGATCTTCTGTTCAAGGCGCCGTTGCAGATTCGTAGAATCCCAATGAACGCTAGGATCCTGAGGCAGACGGAGGTTTGTACATAGGAATGCGTGAGCTCCTTGCCTATGTTGGTATATGTTGCAAGAAGCAGGAGCGGCACGGTCAGTGCAGGATTCAAGATACTTTTCTTCACGATGAGTTGAACAGTATCGGCAGTGAATCCTAGTAGGCAACGAAGTCAGCCATAATTGCACATCATAGGCTCTATATTATGACACGGCCTAGATAGCCCACCTTCACGAGGCAGCCAGCCCTTGTGGACAGCCATTCAATCGAGTAAACTCCTGCAAGTATTCAGAGGTATCGAAGGTGTCAAAGTCGGACACGGCTCGCCCTCATTTCAATGGTATTCATGAGTCATTTCTGTTCTCTGAACCATTTTAACGACTCGGAAAACCTAGTTCTCATGCTCAAGATGACGATGCAAACCCGTTTGAGGTGGATCACGTCGCAGAAGCGCAGGTCCGCATAGCCTCAGGCAGCAGGCTTGTCTCCAGGACGTGCCAAGGCGGGGATAAGGCTAGTGGCTGGCCTAGCCCAAACGAGATAGCTCCCGATATGCCCACCTGCCTTAAGCCCGATGTGAGTAAGATTGCAATATCCCAATGCGTGTGAAGGCTGCTAGACCTTATTAATGACAGTGTATACGTCTCGATATTACTCTTTCGGTATCAGTCATAACACTCTGCTCCCAAGAATCCTGACACCTAAACGTCGACTTTCACGCTGAAAGCCTCCAGGGTAGTTTAGAATCCGGAGGGACCTGCCATTATCATCATGACTGTCAAATTCCTGCTGCGCCGCTCGATACAATCTGGGACAGTATTCATCGTTAGAACAGAACAGTCTAGAATCCGAAAGAGGACCAGAAAGAAGGGGAAACCTTACCTAGAAGCAGCTACCAGATGGCATATCGAAGTCCACTGCGCGCATGAGAACCCAGCACTAACCCTTATATCCTCAATTTTATTAGTCGGGCTCCGTGGAGTGAAAGGATTGTGATGCTATGCAAGAATGGCCGCTATGGGCTTTCTGAAGAGTAACACCAAGAGTTCTGCTGTACACTTCCAAAAAGCCGTGTAACAGAGAATGTTGCCCTCGTTTCCTTTCTGGACTTGTTCGTTTTCATGTGAGCTGCACAGCAATAAGACGTTGGTATCTCTTAGTCCTCTTCTGGCCTTGCTGGGAAATTTTCCTTCAGAGCGGCTGCAGGTTTATTCAAGGTGTGGTAGCTGTGAGGTGGCGTCGATGTAGGGTGAGATTGTGAGCGGGTGTGCGGTAATTGGGCTTTGCTGGGCGATACTTTACACTTGATAGAAATAGTCATTTGGTGTAATTTCAAGACTACCTGGTATAGCTTACAGCAGCTCGACATTTGATAGCACGACGTCATGTGCGGCGAATGTATTTATATTATGTGCCATTACTTTCGCAATACTATGCACTAAACATCTTCGCTATCCCCGCGGCTATTGCTTGATACATTGTTAATGTTGGATGTAGGGCGTTCAGCCACATATACTCTCCAAGCGTCTGATTACTGCCGCAGCTAGAGTTGAAGGTATTTGCTCCATGACGACGCCCATCGTCATAATACGCCGGACACCAACCTGTCGTGTTTTTGATTTTGATAGTTTCCAAGGTGATTGCCGGATCAGCAATTACAGAGGTGAATAGGCCGTTGGTGTCAAATTCGAATATGTTCATTGAAGTAGAAGGGGTGCTGGAATGGTATTTCTGGCCCAGTGTTTTGATGAGAAGCTCGAGTCGGGTGTTCCACTGCGTTTGAGAGTTAGTCAATGGTATTTTTCTGTTGTATTGGCAATGAGGTTGAAAGACAACGAGTCGCGGTAGGTATGAATGCTTTGTTCCCAAGTACACTCGGACCAGCCAAGTACGACCAAGTCGTTGTCTTCAGCCACCTAGGACTTACGTTCGATATTAATGGTTTCAGACCAGCCGGAGGATTCGGAGCAAGGTCCATTGGTGGCTCATTCAGCAGTAAGAAATTACGAGCGCCAGCTTGGTATAGCTAGTGATAAGACGTAGTGAGCGATTGTGCAGCAGTATAATTGATAGGACTGCTCGGAAGGTAGACATACCTGCTCCACTGTGTTCTCATAGCTCGCAAAGATCTTATTGAGGGTTTGATACTGAGTGGAATTTGCCATTGGTAACACTAGGTTCACATCGTTCACCCCGAAAAATGCAATGAACAAAGTTGAGCCTGCACTCCAATTGCCACTACTTGCATTGCCATAAGTAGGAATGAAAACAGTGTTGACTTGATGTACGAAGTCGCTGCCGTGAGGAGTAATACTGCTGTCGATTACACTGCCTGTTTGTGCTAGACAATACGTTTCTAACACACTGGCATTATAGGTGGTTGTCAGGTAGACTGGCCATCTAGCACCGTTGGCGACTCCATCGGCTGCAGTGTAGTTTCCAATAGGATTGCCGAAGGGCGACAAGGGCGATGGCTGGACGTCTGTCCAATTGAAACCAATATTAGACCATGAATCGCCACTGAGGAAGGTCAGGTTCCAATACGAGATTCGAACAGCGTTTGTATACAACGGTGGCGACAAGTACCCATTGCACTTCGTACGTACAATATGAACAACCTTTCCATCTTCGCCCAAGCACTTTGCGGAGCGCTGCCCTGTGGAATCGTCGGTAGATTACCTGCCTGCGCGCGGGCAACGATTGTGAACATGGTGGCTGTAGAGATCGTCAAGACCAGGCTGGCCATGTAGTTCATCCATGTAATTGCGAACATTGGATGAAAACGGTCGTTCCGTGGTAATTGCCCGATGATATCTGTAGGCTCGGAAAATTGCTAATATCTGTCCATCGGAAAAGCGTCGCGACTGGCGGCAATGAGGATCGATCTCTATTTACGGTCAAACATACTATAGAGTGCCATACATGTGGCACTCTCCGCATCTTTCCAAGATCTGGAGGCTAGCATATGGGCTAATCTCGCGTCTGAGATTCTGCCCCTGCTCTGTAAAGTCGTGTCCACTGTGTGGGGATAGATGCCAATGATCATGGGCTTAACTGCCATGGCGATCGCACTTTCACGACGGGTACAGAATAGTTTTCCACTTCTGTTGGGCGCTTGGAGAAGTTCTGGCAAAGTACTAGGACAACGTCCCAGTCGTCCACAATACAACAACGTTCGGCCGCATTTGCCTCAGTACCTCAGACGTGTTATTTGTTAGTCGCTAAGCCCCTTTCAGGCTAATATTGCTGACTACACAGCCGAGTGGTGCCGAGGTCCTGTTGCGTCGTCAGCGCCACTAACCCGAAGAGACTTAGCGGTCTGCTCGCTGGCCAATGGCACGTTTGAGGTACTGAGGCAAGGCCGCATTTGGCAAAGCATGGTGTATGAGTCCAGACCCCAAGAGGTTAGAGCTAAGCTCTGGGAGGCGCCCGCGCTTCACGATGTGATATCCGCTAGTTTTCCTATTCGGTGTTGAACAACCCAGGCAACTCCAAAAGTATACAGTTGAAGCCATCTAGATTGTTATATATTCAAAATTCGGCAATATGGATAGAGTTCTTTTCATAAACACCACCACGATCCATATCTGGATCGAAAACGGCAGTACAGTCGGAAAGGTCAAGGGTCATAACTCCTCCATTCCAGTCTTCTAAAACCGAGCCCTACAATTAGTGAAGCAGCTGGCGAGACCAGTCCTAAAAAGTTTCGAAATTGGAGCCCTGCGTCACTAAGCTATTACGAACCGCTCCGTGACTTGCGTTCAGCATGAACACCACTTCGTACGCTGGGGTCACGAACGATATTCATGACCCGACTAAGCTTGGGAGAAATCTCGTACGAGATCAAAATATGTTAGGTCGTCGCACGGTTTGCATTGCTTGATTAGGGATGGGATTGCGACGAAGGCCGGTAGAGCTGTAATACTCTGAGGGCACTTACCTACCAACAGTATCTTCTAATATACTGTGATATGTGAAAGCTATCTAAGGCTTCCGAAGCCAAAGACTCCTGTTGTTCCATTTTTGAAGCAACCTTGATCCGATTTCGGACGTGCACGATCTCGGTCCACCTTGAGAGTGATACATACTGAGCGCTGGTCAAACCAAACCCGAAATCGTTGAGACCAGACCTTTATCACGCAATGCATCCTGCATTACATGGATTGGGCCCGTGGTTTCAGTTTACCCGCAGGCTTTCGCGCGCTTCTGGGGGCTTCCCAAGCCAAACCGCGTGTTCCGACCTCTTCGATCTCAGACAAAGCCTGTGACAGCTACTGCTTTGCCTCAGGTCTTGATGCGAGTGAGGGATATAGGTATTCGAACCAGGAAGAACGCAATTGTCTTTGTGCGTTAATTGATGAACTTTCTCTATTACGCACGACTCGGGACCATCTGAACTCATACATTATTACCTTCTCTACAGCACTGGGCTGTTGAAATGGCGACCACTACTGAGTCTTGTATGCGGTACATAAGGCCTCAAGTGGTAGCGGAAGGGGCGCATACCCTAGGTTATATGTACCAGCCGCTACACTAAGATACCGCGAATCTCGTACGCATGGGATGGTTAGACTTCTATGAAGTGTTGCTCTCGCACTATCACATCAAATAATTTCAAGGTCGGAGGATCTCGCGAGTTCCTGATTCACCTTCATGCTTGTTGTAACACAGCATTTTGATGGAATCTGCTTGTGGCGTTGCAAATGCGTTACCTCCTCGCGCTATATCCAGCCATTCGCCTTGCCGTTTCTCTCAGCATAGCCTCGCCCAACTTTCTCAACCTTCAGCCTTCGAGTGAATTACTCCTGCCTGGCAACTTTACCCTACCAACGAACGTTTCAGGACCACTTGTAGCGAAAGCCCCGAAATACGATTGTATCGGTGGGGCCGAATATGGTGATTCCGTATCTCTGAGGAGTTGCCGTGACGCCCAATATAGTCTCTTGGAGAATCTTGAAATCAGTCCGATAAGGATTCTCAGCTTCAAAGACAGACGTGGGATAGGAGGGGCCGGACATGCTGATGTTCCTTTGCCTTATATGTCCTTGAGTTGTAAGTTTCGGTGCTCTACATTGATGCCATTAGAGGTTTCCGCTGATGTTCAAGATAGCTGACGGTCAATGCGCCATTGAGATCGTCTCCGATGCTGAGGGCATTTCCGAGACCGCAACAATAGCGGACCTTCGAAGATGGGCGCGGGACATGATTACCACTTGTAGCATCAATCATAACGAAGTCAAAGGTGGTACGGCGCGAAATCTGGGTTAGTTCCTGCTCCATACTCATCCGGTTTTCAAGATCCCAATGACAGCTGCTGACATCAACCAAGGCAAATATGGCAATCTCGGTCTCATCCTTACGAAGTTCGACCACCAGCGAATAGTATGTGCAGGTCTAGCAAGACCAAACCTCAAAGACTGTGAAGCATTACTAGACCAAATGCCAGCTACAGACATCTGGGAAGAGTTCGGCAGTCGTGATGAACCAAACGTCGAAGTCCCTATTCCGTGGGTAATCAGTGGCGGTATTGTATCCCGATATCAACGAGTGAGTTCCAACTGATTACATCGGTAGACCATCGGAGATGCCGGATCACCGTGACTTCAGATGGGCCCTCAGATGGAGAGAAATGGTACACTCTGTGGAAACTATCGGCAGCTGTCGTAAAGCTATGTGTCTCCGGTAGTGGCCGAGCAGGTATCGCCTACGACTCGGGTAAGTGTAGCGACCCAGGTCCGTTCTACTACTTGATGCTTTTGAGAGCTGATGGTTACTTCTAGGGCTGTACTATAAAATGATAGATATTGAAGTGAGCTAGCATGCATTCTTGGGTGCCACTTTGAAGAGAAGCAGATATATCAGACCGCGTGAGGTACACCAATACCATGCGTCAGGATTGTAGTTCTGCGCTTCGCCACCATCTGACCCTACAACCCAGGCGAGGAATACATGGCAGCCATATTAGCTCTAGAACTACCTTACGGTTCTCTATAGCGCCGTATTCGACATACGCACTGAGAGCGAAAGCGCTCCGCTTTTGATCTTCGTCCGAGCCTCATGACCTGACCACCGGGCAAATTGCACAACTAGACGGTACCACCCCTACCATCTACCTGCTTTGCCAAAGCGACGCTGTCGAACACGGTGGTATGACTTGCCGCCTTGTCAACTTCGTTCCCGGAGATCAGCACTTCCTCCAGTTGCAGCAACTCGATCTTCGATCAGGAAGTTAAACATGTTCGCAAGCTTGGCAAGGACGGCATTACTAGCAATCCATGACCCTTTGGTAGTACTGATTTACCACCTTATCTGAGATTTTTCGCGACTTATCACCAGAGTCCCTTCATGACTGCACCTGACGTGCACTGGCTCAGAACGCCGACAACTAATCAAAGCATTCTCCTCGCTAGCTTCTCCTCGCTTTGAAATGGTATTTAGACTTACTCCTCTTTGTTATCTACTAGTGATCAATCTGCTCAGACCTCGGGCCTGTGTCCCAGAACGCGCTGCCTTTTATAGCCACAACAGTTTCAGTCTTCTACCTAGAGAACTATCTTCTTTTCCAGCAATCGGCTAATCAAACTCGCCAAGATCTGGTTTCCTCGATCAGTCTCCAGTGGCAAAGGGTGAGTCCGCCTTGTCCACGTTTACGAACAATGGAAGCCTGGCAGTAATAATCAAAGAAGCCTCAAATGTCTTTCCCTTCTCTCCCGCGCTCACTAACATCATACTCGATCATCATCTACTTTCGACCCCGAATCTGAAAATAATTCCATCAGTCCACGAGCCGATATCCTCTCCTTCCTCTACAACGTTCCAAACCAGCCTGATTTCCTATTTCACCCCCAAACCCCATATTCCGTAGTACCACAGCCCTTATCAGCACGGCTAATTCGACATAACAACCACCAAACCATTGCTGCCTTACAAAGCGGACAAAATAACCGATCCTCATCATGAAAGCACGCCGCTCTCCGACATCGGTGTGCAAGGAGCTTCTATCTAGGAGCTCGAAGCCGATCAGCGGTGCTCACGTTGCATGAATAGTCCCGAATAAGATGGCGGTGTAAATCATGTTGTATGCATGGATGGTAATGAATTTTCAGCTGCACAGTGACAGAGCTCGACGCCACAGACGATAGAGTTGCAGAACCTTCAGTCTGCTGTTCATGGTTTATGAGTAACAAGGCTGATTTGATGGCATGATCCAAGTGTTTGGGTCTGGGCTTCGTGGCAACAGGCTGACAAAGAACAGGTAGTAGCTCAGGTACAAATACACACAGCCCGGCGGAAAGCTGCATGAAGCGGGTACGAAGTAGATGTTTGGATTTTTTGAGACTCAACCTACCAGGACCTATGAACAATCTACATCTCTATCATCACGTTGAGAAGATATTTGAGATCACCATTGGATGGGATACTTATACGCCGACGATGGCTGTACTGGGACTACAGACGTATACCTTTGTTGTTAGAGAGGACTGACTCCACAAGAGCGAGACTCAAAAAGGAGCTGTCTCTCCACCGGGAATACAGTCACAGGAGTTAAGCGGAAAATATGATTGCTTCGAGGTCGTACCCTTTGAAGGATACAGGAGTAACCCATCACCCCATGTTATCTGGACATGGCTAAGCCTACAAGGGTTAGACTGGATATGCTAGTAGTCTCCTTTAATTACGCGCTACGCTGTTCGGGGATTTCTGAAGGCTACAAGCGACTATGCGACCCGCTCAACGGCGTTGGTTCAACCAACATCTGATACACGACAGGTGGTATACCCGTCGGCCCCATCCCATGGTAGGGAAGATCTGTAGAGCTAATGCAGGCACGTGAGTTCACAACAACTCGGACACTCGGAGCATATCAGATAGATCCTAGTGTCGGAGTAATCTGGACATCGGCGTGGCATAGTCCAATGCTAACTCATCTGCAGTCTATCTCATTTTACATGCATACGACATGCACCTCTACACCGCATCGTGTTGCTCGTCTAGTGCAGCATTCTTCCCTTTCCATGCTCATGTCTTTATCATTCCCTAGCCGCGCATACGGAGCTTGCTGAAACGTGGAGCTTAGCCAAAGCCTTGCAGGTGAAACATCAACCAACATACGGAAGGGATATCAGCAGGATGCCTCCTGGTGCTATGACGGCTCGCGAAGCTTGGTGCGAATGTTCGGCGGGATTCTCACCCCGGACCAAAGGATGTCAATTTTGAGGGCGCATCGTTGCCCTCTATCTTTAATTCGTGGTGTAATACTACCAGATCTATGTCCTTATTGCGTGATACCCACCGATACGCAGACTATGAGCAGACATCGATCCTGGCAGTCAATTCTGCTATGCTTTTTCTTACCTCTTTTCCAAGTGGCAGGGCCGAGGGGAGCAAAGACTTCTTGCTACAGAATAGCTGATGAGAGCAAATCCGCGCCGGGATCCATACCGTCCCTGATTCTATCGGTCCTTTTCGGTCTGGTTTTGAATCTTTGCGGCTGAGATTGGTGAAAAAGCCGGCCTCTTGGCCGCCTTCAGTGCCTTGCGTCCGGATGAAAGATTTTGCTTGAGTCCTGGATCCTGAAACGGGCGTAGCGCCACGATGCGACCAATAAGATACCGCCATTGACTGTCCTAGCGCGAGAACGACTCTAAGCAGCACCACGCTGGATATCATATGTAGGCTAGTGCTCCGTCTCACTCTCGTTTCAATGCTCCTTACGCGGGATAAGGCATCCTTCAGCGCGGACTACCTACTGTACTGCATGATGTGTATATCAATGCAGCCGTCGCTGTCATCATCCGCTCTTGCTCCTACAATCGAGCCAGCCTCTGATTTCATAATCTATCTTTTGCAGGCAAAAGATACCTCGGGAACATTGATTGTTCCACTGCGTCTCTACGACAATCATACAACATTAATAACCTCGTGATCCCCTCGAAGACTGTCTCAGCATGTACACCGTCGCTCTCCTCGCGCTGCTAGCGGGCAGCGAATTTGCAAGCGTCCAAGCAGCGCAGATTGGACGTCGTCAAAGCGACACTCCAGTAGCTCTGTGGGGAGCTTGCAACTTCCCGAGCCAAGGCATCAATGGACCGTTGCCCTGTGCCTCCGGCAGCGAGTGCATATGTAAAGACAATTGTACGAACTCCCACATAATCTTCCCAATCGTGAAAAGCAAAGAGAAGAAGACTGACAAGATTCTAAATAGCATACGCACAATGCCGAGAGCAGGTAGACGGTTCTTGGACGCCACCCAGTACTTCATGGCAATGTCAAAAACCGGGTGACACCGCGACAGGGTCGAATGGTGGAGCCCCATCTCCCCCATCTCAAGCACCCCCTACAGGTGGCAATATCGTGGCCACGGGCAATCAGCCCGGATCAGGATCCAAAGCAGCCGCGCCGGCCGTGAAGAACGAGAAATCAGCCGCGAAACAAGTCATGGGCGCATCCAACAACGTAGCACAGCTCCCACCTAGCGCCGACACATCAACCCCCGCCACCATCGGCGACTGCAACTCCGTCACCGCCCCGTCCGGTTTCGACGGCGTAGCCTCCACCTCCGTAAGGCCCCCTGGCCCCTTTCTACCCATACCCATACCATTCCAACCCCACGCTAACATCCTCCCCTCCCCAGTACTACGGCTGGATGGGCTCCGCCTGCAACTGCGGCCAATCCCCCTGGCAATGGTCCAACACCTCGAGCTACTACCACGCCGCCGTGAACCAAAAGCTCTTCCACGGCACCCTCAACCCTTCGGGCCAGCCAAACTGCGGCACCGCCTGCGGCCAATGCTACCAGCTCTCCACCAGCGGCACGAACGTCTACAACGACGGCGTCGGCTCCGGGTCCGCGATCACGGTCCAGATCGTCGACGCGTGTTACTCCGCGTACGACCATTGGTGCGGCGGCACGGGCGACGATTTCAAGGATTCGAGTAACTGTGGCGTCCATTTCGATCTTATGACTGGGGCGCCCGGGACGAGTGGACAGGCGGCTGTGGGGGCGGACGGGAAGGTGTGGAATGGGGGCGGGCAGATCGTGTATTATACGCCGGTGGCGTGTCCGGAGTCGTTGTCATCGCAGTACCAGGGCTGTACGTGCTGAGGAAATGCCGGTGGACCTTGTCTGTAGTATAATTTCCTTCCTTCCTTCCTTTCTCTCTTTCTTTTCTTTCCGGCATTATTGGATCAAGGACATGAATATACCTTACTTAGTAAAAAATGTTTCGAAAATTCAACACTTACTAACTTTCCTTGCTTGCTATTAATTCGCAATGTGATGGAGGGATTAATGAATGAGGTAGAGCTGAAAACCTGCATATAGCCTCTTTGGCGAAATCTAATAATAGCACCATATTATGTTGTATCGGAAGACATGATACCCTCTCCCCACTTATCTCCTCATAATCATAGTTCCTTTTACAGATATATATATATATCAGAGCATATATCAGAACATACATCAAAACATACGTATAGGTAAAAACCCCATCGCTATCCCACCCATCCCTATCCCATCCCACCTATCCTCAACCCCAGCTCTCGATCTTTCAATCCATAAAACAAAATACTTCAAAAATAAAAACCCACCTCCCAACCCAACCCCTTCCCTCACCCTATTCCAATAGCATCTCAATCTTACCTTATTTTCCAATTTCCAATGCGCAATCGGAGATGAGGCGGGGGGGGGGGTGAGATGGAATATAGAGATAAACGGCGTTCGGGGGGAATAAAGAGGTTGGGGACTTTTAGTGTTGATTTCTTGGAATGTAATGGTTTGATTTGATTTGATAGATATAATGCTTGAGATATGTGATGTGGGGTGGGGTATGTACGACGTGGGGGTATGATGTGGTATCAGGCGCTGTAGGAGGCTATGTAGTACTAGTTTGAGGATGGGAGGGGTTAGTGGGGTGTGAGAGTGGATGAGGAGGGGAGGATGGATGGATGGATGGATGGAGCTTACGGTGAGGACGGATTCCATGTCGTCGTGGGAGAGATAGACGTAGAGGATGAGGGCGTGGTCGTGGCAGAAACCTACATGGGGAGAGGTAGGTCAGTGACGGTGTTGATATACGCTGTGGAGATTTCGGATTTTCAAGAGATGATTCAGGTTTCGCATGGGGGGAGCATGCGGTACTCACAAGCAATGACCCTCCCCCCCAACCTCCCCACCCCCAACACCCGCCCCCAATCCCTCCCCTCAACCCTCACCACACTCCAGCTCTCGTCCCCCTCCCGCTCCTTCATCCGCGTGCTCGCATGTCCCCTCACCCCCTCCTCTCCACCCTCAACCTGCTCAGGATCCAGTTCCGGATTCGTCAATCCCTCCCATCTGCTCTCAATCTTGAGACTAGCAGTCTCTACCCCGATACGCAATACACCGTGCGCGTTCGCCGACAGCGTGAGCCGCGACGAGGAGGCCGGGGCGTCGGCGGTGCGACCTCCGCGGGCCGTGGAGGTGGAGGTGGAGAGGGCGAGTTTGGTGAAGCGTTCGGAGATCGCTTTGAGTTGGAGGAGGGGGGGGAGCATGATGTGGACGTCTGGTTGGGGGCATTGCGGTTCGTGTATGGCTTCTACTGCGGCGGCCGCTAGGACTATGATGGGGATTTCTTGCGTGATTGTCGTTTCGCGGTCGTGAGGGAAAGGTGCGGCGGCCGCGTTTGCTTCAGCGAACGAGTCATCGTTGGTGCTGGGGTCGTTGGTATGGAAGGGCGCGTCGTCGGTGTTTCGCGTAGTGGTCGTTATGGAGGTTGTTGGTCGGGCGGAAGTGAGATTGTTGGTGATGATTGTCAGGGAGAGGAGCGGGATGTTGTCTTTTTTTGTGAGGCGGATAGAGGCTGAGGATGCGGTGGTAGCAGAGCGTAGGGCGCGTGTAAGCGGGGCAAGAGGGATACGGAGGTTAATCGTGTTCTTCTCGACGGCGGACTGGATTGTGTAGGAGTCAAAGATGGTGTCCTGGGTATGCGATCAGCGACGCGCATTTAGTTGGACGATGCGGGGCACTCACTATCGCAAGGACGCTGCGAAGATATTAGGAACGTATATGATGTGTGTGGAGGTACGTGAGACGAACGCCCACACTTGACTGCCCTGCTCTGGGACCACGGTGAATCGAAGCTGTTCATTGTTGAGTTGTAGCCAGACATCCTTGCCGAGGGACGATAGTGATGCCGTCAATCCTGGGAGGGGGTAACTTAGCTTGCGTTGAATCAGGCAGGCAATGTGTAGTTACGTGTAAATGTACCGATGTTCCTGATTGAAGCTTTGAACCTCATTATGGTTACACGAAGCTGGTAGAACGGGTCAGTTGGACTGTGAGACGCCCAGACGTTGGAGACGAGATCTGAATCGTTGGTGTAGGTCGTCCTGTTCGGAACATATTTGTCGCATGACTCCATATCCGAAAGACCAAGGAGCATGTTCGACGTGATTAGTAAAGGAAACGACCGCGATACAGTGTACTCGAGATAAGTCATGAGATTTTCAATTAAGTAGATACATTAGAAATAAGGACTATGCCGCTAGTAGAGCTATAAGAAGCAGCGTAATTTACACAGGCTGCTTAGAACAGCGATGTACGCAAAATTGTCACATCTTGGTGATTTGGGTGAAGTGGGCGAAAGGACCCGGTTCGGATCATGGCTAGTGTAGCCGCACGAATGTCGGAGTGTGTATGCGGACCGGTGACAGTAAGGGTCGTAGCGAAAAGTCATGGTCATTATGTAGTGATACTCGAGGTAGTGAAGTCTGCGTAGGAATTTGCTGGGGTCCGAGGATGAAAGCGCTGTGAGGTTTGTAATTTTCCGTTCCACCCTAAGTCTATCGGATCTTCCCTTTCAGACCTTCTCTTTCAGGCCCCCAATTCTGTCTAAATCGAGGGACTGGAATCGTCCCAAGTCCGATTTTTGGTATGGTGGCAGGTGGTCGTCGTCGTATGGTTCCAATCCAATACCTCCGTTCTCGCTGATGTGGACGACAACCACGCGACCAGACTTGCGCTTACCAGCATCATCCTCCTCTTCAGGAAAGGTGATGCGAATTTCAGGCAGGGGGCTCGTTGGGGAGCCTGGGCGGGAGGATTCCTCCACCATAACCTCCTTTTCGTTATAAATGTTGATGGCATGGGCATTTCGGCCATATGGTGATGCAGTGATAGTAAGGCGGCGGTGATTCGAGAACTTGGAGTTGGGGTGGCATGCTTGGAACGGTAGGTCTCCGAGTTTCTGGAGCTGCTGAGCCTTGCGGTGGTTGCGGAGGATGAAAAGGCTAGCGACAAGTGCGAGGCCAAGAAATAGGAGCGCAACGAGTGCAATGAGGAGGTTCGTCATCGTGGGGTCAAATGTGGTTGCAGTGCTGGAGTCGTCTCGGACGACGAGGCTTCGAATGACGGGCATGTTGATCAAATGAGTGTGGGGCTTCAAAAGCGCTTCTGAATGATTGTGTGTCGTTTGATGGATGGCAATAAGCGTTGCTGGCTGCAGGACTCAATGGTTCTTGACGCAGATTTGAGGTCAGCTACAGCCCATCATACTGTGACGATCTCTATCCAGAACGCTGACCTGAGGGAAATCGCTAATCATCAATAACAAGGTAAGATTGAGAAAGGAGTGGATTGCGAAGTGAGCAGCTGAAAGAGTGAAGCTGCCACTTGCTCTGTACTCGACGCACTGCTGACCGGAGGAATAAGGGTGTGGTGAGGAAGGAAAAGGTGATCAGGAGGGAGGTGGAATTCCGGAGTTCGATAGCGCCATTTCGGGCCTTGGCGCCATCAACACTGCAATTTCCTTTGTCCTCTTTGGGACGGCGCTTACGGGCACTAAGGACAAGCTAACACCGACCGAATGTGCAACCAATCAGCCTGCTCATTGAAATCATGTTTCCATAGGACTGTGCAGCAACAACTCAATACACTCTCCCGAGGACAAGACATACAGGTTTAACACGACGACGATGAGTAGGATATACGCTCGATATGCTGTAGTTGCTGCTGATACATGATGAGGCATTGCGTGTTGTTGCGTTGGCCTATCGATGCCGTGCGAGGTGGATCCACAACCTTGCAATGGATACGTCCAGTCCCCTGGTAAGAGCTTATCCTTTTTCGCTGGAAATCTATTATGTGCGCACGGGGAAACGGTGTGCCTGACAATCAGTGTCTCAAGTGTAGCAAGGCCAGCCGGCGGGTCAATTGGGTGGGGCCGTGATGATAAAGTTCATCATAGTGCGGGATAGAGTGCACAGTCGTGCTGTGCGTTGGAGCAGTTGTCGAAAGCACTCTGCCAGACTCGTCCGGGGTTCAGCCGGCATGCCATCTACGTCTGACATCTTGGACGAGAGGGGGCGATGGGTAAACTTGAAGAAGCTGACACAGACAGGCCCCACTTGTCGTTGCTCTCTGGTACCTTAACCAGGAGTCGGTGATGGAGGCCTCGATAGCATGGAGCAGGGATCGTACTGTACTTGACATTGCACACGCCAGCAGCGACGATGAGGGCATGCAAAGCATTGGGGGATGATCTGCCTCCGGGATGTGGGTATCGCACTCGCTCGCATGGGTCGCACAGTTTATCGATTGTTCAAATGGATCACATTTCACTGCATGCGATAAACCCTCTGGGCCACCCACAGATACCCCACACGCGCACACGTGGCTGATCGAGATCCATGCAATCCGTGAACACTCGTCATCAGGTGCAAGTAACAGCTTTCATTGATGGTTACACATGAACGGCGACTGTTGATTATGGAGCAGTGGATAAGTGAATGAAGCATAGGTACACGGTACCTACCGTCGAGGTAGAAGTAGAATGCGATGAGGGCGTCCCTGGAAAGAGGGCTGAAAGGGAGACTAACTGAACTAACCGAAGGAGGCTAGGACTGGCAGGGGCGCGACCAGATCCTCCCGGACATCGGCAACTCAACCCTTACCCTAATACCCCTCAATCCCTTCTGTCATGTCAGCAAAGGGGCGTGGCATGGTGAGTAGCCGTTACCATCGAATAGTGGGTACAGACAGTGGAACTACGCTTCCATCAGGAGCTGGACGGTGCAGAGGCTGAAGATGCTATCTCATGGATTGAATTGATGATCATCCCCGCTTGCTATTTATGGTGGGAGAGACAGGCCGCCTATCTTGTAGTGTCCGTCGCCAAAAGGTCATCCCCGGACCCTTTCACGCCTCTGATGGGGCTTGTTCCTCTTAGGCCCACACTCTAACGGGGTCGCACCCTGGTTGCAGTTCCATCACAAACGTCTCTCCGAACTCTGTACTCTTGACAACATACAGGCATAAGGTATCATTCAATATTGATCTCTTTGTTCTCCGCCTACGTGACCCACGACTTTTTCATGCTTAACGCCCCCTTCGAGAACAATAGTCGCCCTCACACCCTTTTCCCCATTCTCTTACAATCACACCCGATCGCTTCCCCCCCCCACACGACCACTCCCAAATCTCCCCAACATTCCTCACGCGCACCGCTGCAGACCCCCCTTGCTGCGCTCTCCCAAACCCACCTTCGACTCTTGTTGAATACAAAACCTCGCCCATTCCAGCTGCTCTCTATGCTGTTAATTGGCGGTGAAACCCTTTGGTGGTTTGGCACGGGGATACTGGTCCCTGCAACCAATTACTGTACGGCTGCCTGCTGATTCAAAGACACTCCATTGCCCAAGCCAAGGGGTGTCAACAACCTTGCTTCCGGCCATCTCACTTATATTGACCGTCATCTCCATTCCAAATACCTTCGTCATCGCATCTGTACATGGAATCGCTGCTAGCAAGCTCAGGCCGAGGATCTCCTGTGTATGTTGATCAGATCCATTCCCCAACAGAATGCAGTCATCTCTGGAAGACGTCGACGCTGACCTTGTCACCTCTCCACAGCGATACTATACATAGTGGTCCGTCTTGTACAAAGCAGCTCGAGATTAGGGATACATACTGTCAGCGGAGATATAAAGACCGGACACCGCGCATCGTTGAGTCTTGCCCACGGCAAAAGAGCCAAGCTGCTAGCTGCAAAAATGACTTCGACAGTATGTCTTCTGGAGATTCACTACTGAAAAACGCGGTGGAGGATGACACTGACGTTCAACCAGCAGGCTAGAGCTCGACCTGGGCCATTCGGGATTGGACCAAGCTCATCAAACAATGTATCGAATAAAGGCTTTGGATCTGGGTTTAGCAGCGGTAGCGGCGCATGGAATGAAGGCATCTGGTCGGACAAGGTCATCGGAAGTGGCATGAAGAGTGGAATACAGGACACCGGTCGGGCGCAAAGTCAGTCGAGTTCTCGTTGGGTTTCTGTCCGATGTGACGCTGACCGCTTGGAAGATGGCCTGCAGGTTTCGGGCAGTTCTGGAGCAATCACCGGCTCGGGATCTCTTCTGTCTTCCTCAGAGTCGGAAGGCTTCAATCTTCGCCAAGGATCGTGGAAATCCGTTGAGGATCCTTCTCCTGGACTATCGCGTGTGCATACAAACGGCTCAAGTACATCATCAATGCACCATCAAAATAGCAATCAACTCAATACTCATTCTTTCAACGATACCAATTCCGCCAACTCAACGTACTTCTCACTAACACCAACATCGACCAATATTTCCAGCCGACCATCGCAGAAGAACTTTCTGGATCCCACATCCGGAAGCTTTGTTGCGGCGACTTCGGACCCCAGCAGCTTGAGTCGTGCATCACGGCATAACAGCGACGAGGAAACCAGATTTGCAGCAAGGAAGATGGCCTTTGAAGGCACAGATACAGGACTAATCATGCAGTCGACACGGCCGTCTTTCAACAACAACGTTACCGGGTATAACGGTAGCACCGCAGCCAGCCGGAGTGGCAGTATGCCCCCGTCGCGTGGTGACGTGGACCCTTCGATGCGCTATCCTAATGACATTTCACAATACTCCCGGTACAATGAGTCTGCTGTCCATGGCCAGAACCACCTCTCGGCACAGGCTCCTTCTTACACGATGCCAGCCAAATCCACAGGACAGAAGCATCCTGATCACTTCAGTCCTTCGCAACTGAGCCAGCTGCTTGGGGAATTCGGCAATCTGAGTGTGGGTAAAGACATTCCGCAGAATTGCTACCCTACAGAGAGTGAAGCTTCTTACGCAATGTCATCCGGACATGGAAATGGGTACACTCAGAACCTGCTGCTTGAGGGAAACGACATATGGAGGAAAGATGACAACGGTTACCCAACCCAGCAAGACCAATTTTCTCCTACTGGCAGTGGTTCTGGTTCTTTGAGTTCTCATCAGGGCGCTCGCCGCGGCGCAAACTTTGGCGCACAATACTCGCAGTCTTCAAGCGTGAGTGATGCACGTCTCGGCCACAACCTGTACTATTCCACTACTGGCACTCCCCCAACATATCAACCGCGTGTGCCCTCACGAGGAGGGTTCAGCAATGGCACCCTCGTCACGGGACAAGCCGCCTTGCTGGAACGTAGGCTACGAGGCTTGCAGCAAGAGCAGCAGACATACATAGTGCCTAGGGGCACCCAAATGCACTACAGTAATCAAATCTCGCATCTACCGGCCTACGACTTCCACCCTCAGCCAGGCTTTAGAATGAACCATATCAACCCATATTACCCAATGCCTCCTATTCCTCATCAAATGGCCGCTCAAAACATCCCGAGAGGGCCAGCACGGGAACATGACGTTGTGCAGCCGGTACGAAGTACACTACTGGAGGAATTCAGAAACAACAGTAAGACCAACAAACGATACGAGCTGAAGGTCAGCTTCGATTCTCACATCCTGACTAGTGCCTTTGCTAATACCTACAAAGGATATCTATAGTTACATTGTTGAGTTCAGTGGCGACCAGCACGGTTCTCGATTCATTCAACAGAAGCTTGAGACAGCCAACAGCGACGAGAAGGATCAAGTCTTCGGGGAGCTCTTCCCTAACGCCTTACAACTGATGACCGACGTCTTCGGTAATTACGTGATCCAGAAATTCTTCGAACATGGCAACCAGTCACAGAAAAAGACATTGGCAAACCAAATGAGGACACACATCTTAACTTTGTCAACACAGATGTATGGCTGCCGTGTAGTGCAAAAGGTCAGCTTCCGTGTTTCTGAATTGGTTCATCATCGCTGATATCTCAGGCTCTCGAACACATCCTTACCGACCAACAAGCGCAACTCGTCCGAGAGCTAGAGAACAACGTGCTGAAGTGCGTGAAGGATCAGAACGGCAATCATGTCGTCCAAAAAGCCATCGAGAGAGTGCCTGCCGAGCACATTCAATTCATTCTAAATGCCTTCACAGGTCAGGTCCAAGGTCTGGCAACGCACCCATATGGATGTCGTGTCATACAACGCATGCTCGAACATTGTGAAGAGCCCACGCAAACAGCGGTCCTTCACGAAATACATGCCAGCGCTTCATCGCTCATCCTCGACCAATTTGGCAATTACGTGGCTCAGCATATAATCGAGCATGGCAGAGATGAGGATCGACGCAAGCTTGTTGGCCTTGTCATTTCGCAGCTCTCCACCTTTTCCAAGCACAAATTTGCCAGCAACGTGGTCGAGAAGAGCATTCAATTTGGATTGAAGGAAGAAAGAGATCAGATAGTTGCCACTTTGACCGCAGTCAACGACAAGGGCGAAAGTCCTTCCCAATCCTTGATTCGGGATCAGTTTGGCAACTATGTCATTCGTGAGTACTGCTTTGCGGATGTAACGGCGCTGCTGACATTCGAATAGAAAAGCTACTCAACATCCTCAAAGGCTCCGAGCGCGACGACTTCATAGAGCTCATCAAGGCTCAACTCACTCTCCTCAAACGATTCTCTTACGGCAAACAGATCGCCTCTATTGAGAAAATCATATATACGACTCCCTACCCTCCTCACCCATTTACACCCAACAGTCTGCCGCCTCCCGTCATCGACGCTTCCGCCGCGCCTAGCCCACTCGTGACTGATGTGTCCAAATATTCCCAAACCAGCTCGCTTCCAAGCACTCATGCCAGCTTCATCATTGGGCCCGATGGGTCTCGTAAATCGAGCGGCAGCAACGAAGTTGGGATCATGACACCAACCTCGACATAATTATCCAGCATTATGAAAATCACCCTACGACGAAATGTGCCATTCTCTTGACGCAGCTCTGCATATAAAAGTATTAGGGAGGGCCCGTTAGACGTCTTCTTGCTACAAGTACACCATACTTATGGCGAGGCCCAGTCCTCGCTGCGTTGATTCCACTCCTTCCCGCACGGAGCGGTTCCTGTTCTGATTTACTGTTTATGTGCAAGCGAGGTGCTGTAGGGATACTTCTGAGATACCAGGACTGATTTATTAGGGATAGGAAATTTTGTCTATTCGAGAAGGGAAGGATTGCTAGGGGCTGTTGGCCCATGCTCTGGCGCCATTGACTTCTAATATATAATCTTTTTCGGTTGACGTATGTGTCAGGAATGTGGATGATATTACCCGGGTAAACACATGCAATCATAGATAGCTTGTACATATATCAATAGAGTATTGGCTTTGAGATCAAGGCAAACTTTACGACATAGCAATCTGAAAAAGAGACAAACTCTGTATCTTGAATACAAATATATTTCTACCTCTGTTGCCAAGTCCCCCCTCAACGACTCCTTGGCAAGCCTCAACCTCTCCGCTTCACGCCTCCTACCAAAATGTCTAGATAACAGTAATCGAATGGCCTTGCTCTGGCAAGGCACCCACCGGTACCTTGCTCACAGCCATGGACTACCAAGACGAATCCAGATCTCCCGCCTCAGCCTCCTACAATCCCAAGCTTCAGCTCCCCGCCAGCTGCGATCCGCCAGGGCCACAGAATCCGCCCAAGCAGCGGGTATGGATTGTGAGTCCAAAGCTCGCTCACCGTCTTCCGTCATCCTCTGACTAGGCTATGCTCGCTAGGTCTTCGGGGCCACAGGCCACATGGGCCGCTCCGTCGTCAAAGCCGCCCTCGCCCACTCCGACCTTGTCACTGCTGTCGGTCGCGCCTTCAATGATGATATCTCCAGCATGCAGGATCAGCACCCTACGTCTCCCTCCAGCTCAACTCACAGCCACGGCTCTAACACTGACTCCCCATACCTTCCCCTGCTTTGCGACGTTCGTGTCCGTGAAACCGTCGCCGCGGTCTACGAGAAATCCCTCGCCCACTGGGGCCGCATTGACATCATAGTCAATTGCTCCGGCTACGGCGTGATCGGTGCGTGTGAAGATCAGGATGAGTACGACATTAGGAATCAGTTCGAGACGAACTTCTGGGGCACCCTCAACATCATCCAGCTCTCGCTACCATATTTTCGCCAGAGAGGAGGTGACGATGGGGAAGGCGAAGTCGGCGGGAGGTATCTGATCTTCAGCAGCACATCTGGAGCGTTGGGCGTGCCAGGTCTGGGACCGTTCTGCGCTACCAAGTACGCTGTCGAGGGATTGATTGAGAGTATGCTCTATGAATCCTCGCCTTTCGGCATCCTCGCCACGCTCGTCGAGCCGGGACATGTGCGCCGTGACGACCCTTCTCCAAACAATACCACCACTCCCTTACCGACCTTTGGTCATTTCTCCATCAAAACCGCGTCTTCTCCTTACTCTTCGCCCACGGCACCAGCGGGCCATGCGAAACGGATGGTGCAGTGGCTCGGGGACAAGCAGCCTACGTCGGCCGTGAAGGCGGCGGAGTTGGTGTGGCAGCTTGGACATTGCAATTTTCCACCGCTGAGGTTGCTCTTGGGGAGTTTTGCGGTTGAGAGTGTGCGGGATCGATTGAGGTGCGTGACGGAGGAGATAGAGGACTGGAGGTTTCTGAGCTTTAGGGGCGAGGGTGAGGGCGAGGGGGCCGAAGGAAGAGATGGCAGCAAGGATGAGGAGGATGATGGAGGGGATGGAGATGTGAAAATGGAAGGCGATGGGGAAGAGGAAGATGGGGAGGGAGAAGTGGTATTTTAAGGTGATCAAGAGAGGGTTTAGGCTGCTAAGATGCACGCCTCGAAGAGTGACGCCTATGGTCATTTCTGCTGAAGTCCATACCCAGCTGTCGCGATCCACGACACCAGCACCCAGAGGTAGGACTTCAAAACGGCATCACGAGAGACTAAGCTGTCCAAAATACTGCATATGAAATAAGATCAAATCCGGCACGCAGTTTGGAGATTACGAATCCCTCTACCACTGCCTGGAAGAGCTTCAAGAAAGACTCTAGTCTTTGCTTCGAAAGGGATCGAGCCAACAATGATTAGACGATGCGTGTGGAATGCGATCATTGACAGCTGGCTCTTTCCAATGTTATCATATATACTATTTGAAATCAAGATCCGTCGCCTCAAGAACTACCGCTCAGCCATATCATCAATCAATACAGAAAGTATACCTCAACCCTCAACCACGCCCCTCAAAACCACAGCGCAGCTTAGCGCAACGATAAAAATATCCATAGTACCAGCCAGTCAGCCAGCGTGCCCACTCCATCGTTCGTTCATGAGTAAGACAACGCGACTTCTATCGGAGTCTATGGGTCTTTTTGCCGCGGGGTTTTTCTCGTATGGTGGTATGGTGATATGGGGTGGTGATAGGGACAAGGGGGATAGCATATCATATCGCATCACATCCAAATATGATAAATCATGATCCCAAACCCGCACCACATCCACCCCGCCAAAGAACTAAGAATGCTCTATACTGTGTGTGTATAAGCCCGCCACCTAAGCCCGCCTACCTACGAGCATAGCATAGCATAGCACAGAATCCGCACTAAATACCATACCCAAACCAACAATATAAGTTCTAAGACTCCTTCCTACCTCATACCTTCCCACCTCGTACCTATACTTCACTCACCCACATATATCAAAAGCCATCAATCATACCTAGCTACTAATAGCAACATGCTCACCTCATCTTCATCTTCATCTAAGCTTATCCTTTTCCGAACTTATTTGGGTTTTTATGTTTGATATGATAGATAGATATTACGGGTCTAGTCTAGTCTTGTTTACTAAATACCTTACTAGACTACCTTACTAAAGAATGAATACCTTAGGGCTGGAACGTACCGTAGCGTACCGTACGTTGCATTCAGGATTGTGGGGTGGTGTTCGGTTTTTTTAACGAAAAATTATGAAGAAGAGACGAGAACTGAACGGGGGTATGGGTGTCCAATCATCTACAAAGAACCAAAACTACGGACTCTCCGTCACCCCAACGCCGGTGCCTGGAGAAGGGTAGGGATGGATGGAAGATGGACGGAGGATAGGCGGAGGATAGATAGATGAATAGAGGGATGGATGTAGAATGGATGGATAGATTGAGGGATGGATGGATGGATGTAGGGCTGGTGGGCATGGGTTGGAGAGAGTGAAGGGGGGGCTTAGGTACAGGAGAGTAGATGGGAATTTCAAAGGGATGTTGGGGTTTCTAACGAAACCAACAAAAGAAGAAACGAGGATTGAACGAGGTATGAGATCAATTCATTTACTTAGAACCGCACCTATAAACCCTTAGGCATCCCTAACGCCAAACCTATCTCGCCGTGTTGAGAGTCCCATTCCCGATCCCCATCCCCTTCAGCGAACCCAAAGTATCCGACGGCCGATACATCGCCACGTTGATCGATCCCTTTAGACCTATCATTTTGCGAAAACAAATCAGATCATATCAATACGCCATCTCAACTTCTCAAAGCTAATAGATAGATCGACAAACAGAGCACGAAAGAACTGACCAGTAAACGCAATCCCCTGCTGATGTTTCGCGCCACAGATACCCCAAATGGCCGTTGCGGACTGCCACATCTCGTGCCAGTTGGTCCGTTGCGGCGGGCCGTTGGTGTTGAAGAAGAAGCCGCATTCGTGGGATGCTGGTGAAACAGAAACATGATCAGCGTTTTGATTCAACAAGTTGGCCTATGGAATCAAGGACCTCGTATGCTAGGAAAGGCTTTCCGGGTGAAAAGTTAGCAGCAAGAAGAGAGAGCGGGAAAACGTACGTCCGGCCAGATCAAAGGGTAGATCCACGTCAACGCCTCGATCGCCCTTTTTGCCAAAGACCTCGATGTCCAGCGACGCGGGCATCATGGAGAGGAGCTCTTGGCATTCGTGGACGTTGCTGTATGTGGACATTTGCGTCTGGCATACTACGTGCGGCTTGTATTCTTCGATCGTGATGGAGAGACCGGCTTTTTGACCTGTATGGAATCGGATGAGTATTTTTGATTGGTTTCGACGGATTTTATGAAAGTTGATGAATTAATGCAGGTTGGGAGGAGAATGCCGTCGTGCTGTTTCTATGAGCGACGTACCATATCCCGTCGATTTGCCGCCTGCGCGTTCTGGCAAGACGCAGGTGTTCAACAGATGCAAAGCTGCGGCGCTAATCTGTGCCATTGTGGCATTATCGCCCGTGCTTCCTGGAGAAGCTTCGACGTCGAGCACACATTTGCCATCGGCTGCAGGTTCTGTCAGCTTAATAAGAAGGAGGACGGACAGTGCATTCGTATCTGCGGTCCAGAGGAATCACTGACCGCTGATGAATCGATAGGGAAGAGGATAGTCGTAGATGCCTTTAGTCCGATCACCGAATTCAACGACCTTGTCGTCGTCGCTTAGCTGGGTATATACGTTAAGACAGCTTTTGACGATGGGCTCGCCGTAGATATTCTCGTCGCAATTCGTATGTATTCGGTTGTTGGTGCTGGCAGTGAGATTGACGTTGGATGGACTGTTCGAGGTAGCAGCGGCTGAGGACGAGGATGGTAATGGGGATCCAGTAGTAGCTACAGCGCTGTATTGTAATGGGCGTGATAGAATCAAGCTAGGTTTATTGGCAAGCTGAGCTGGTAGTAAGGCAAGCGCATTGGTGGTGGATATCAAAAAGGCAACAGTAGCGCCTATGTGACAGTTGTAGAACATAAGGAAGATCCTAGGTGGTCACCTGAGTATTGTTCGTGGATATCAGAGATGAGTTGACCGAGTATATCATGACGGCCTTTTGAAAGACATGTTGAAAAAAATGGGTGGAGCATAGTCTATGCGATTCGCGGTCGCAACGTGTCTTCGATGGAAGCCAACACAAAGTCTTGCGGGTAATCTCCCTCAAGTGCGATTTTGTTGTGTAATGGGGGCATACGTCGTAGCGACCGCGAGGCCTTAGTCAACGACAATGTCAACCGCAAGGATTCATGCGACAGAGGAAGTAGCAGTGACAATGGCGGCCTGTACATCGGACGCAATGACTCAAAAGCCGCGGTACTATAGCTATCTATATCCGCTTCTCAGGGTGGCGCAAGCGGACTGACGCTCTTAGGCGCTGTGTGATGGCCTCGTTTGACGATTGGGAAGGAGTTTTGCGGGTATATCATCAAGCTTACTCAGGCCAGATGATGCGCGCAGATTTGCAAGGCATTGCGCAGAAGTCAATGATGGAGAGTAACAATAGGGATTAGCAGACATATGATGATAATAAAAAGTCATATATATTATCATAAGGAATACCTTGATGTATGAGAAGGTGATCGAAGTTGGGCGAGTATCTTGTAGATATCGATCGCTAAGCCCCTTGAGGTTAGCTCTGTTGAAGAAGGTGTCGGACGTTCATGTTTGACATTAGCCTTGCCCATATGTACAGCACAGCACAGCACAGCACCCGGCTGCGCAAGACCTGTATCTCTTTATCCAATCCTGGGTATCATACTTCCCGGTCAAACGCCTGATTGAGGGCTTCCAGCGCTCCGCAAGCAGACGCGATCAACGACCACCAAAGCAAAGGGTATCCAATGATTCAAAGTATAGTAGACCGACTTTTGTCCTCAGTGTCTTCGATCAGACATTAGAAGGGGCCCGACTCCTACCCTTGATGAACACCCTGTTCGTCCCTCCTACTTTTCCTATTGCTCCTATCGCCGCTCCACCACTTCCACTTCTGGCCTGCTCTAACATCTCTTCCACCCAAGCTTGCTTTCTTGGTGATATCTCAACCTGTTTCATTTTGGGGCCAGCGAGACCAAGAGACGGCGAGTCCTCTTCGGGCCATGACATGCGAGAACTTGGACGATACGACGGATCCGAGACGGGCGTGTGCGGTCTCTCTAGTTTTCCTGGTGTAGTGTGTTGTCTTTTGAAGAACGCTGCTGGGCTGGGCTTCGATGAATTAGAAGATGTTGGCCGACTTGAGGGTGACCCTTGGCTCATGGGCGACGACGGTAGACCCTGTATATCGAAATGGGCATCCGATATCGACCTTCTGCCGTGGTGTCCTGCGTATTCCTTTAGATACTCTGCCAAATCTGCCCAGCCCCCGCCTATGCGCACCATCACGCGCTCGCCTGCTTCACCAACCAATCTTACGAAAAGTTTGATTGGCACTTCTTTACCAGATTGATGCAAGTGATAGAGCTTGATCTCAGGCTCACCGCTCTGTGACCTCGACTTGGAAGACGTCGGCTGTGCAGGCGCTAGCGTCATTGTTGGTAGGGTAGCGGCCGTCTGGGCTCTTTTCAAGCGCAAAGCAGGTGAGCGAGACGTGGGAGTCTTCGGACGAGGGCCAATACCATTGACCTCTGGTGCATCAGGCTCTGGTCCGGAAGTGAGGCGTATATGTGTGGGTATTTCTGTAAGTATAGAGCTTATTCGAGCCTCAAGCCGGTCTTCTGAATTCTTCGGTAAAGCTTTCTTGGGTGTCGTTGCAACAGGTTTCCTCTGGATTTTCACAGCCGTAGAGCCAGGACTAAGGTCAGCCAATTGCGGGGACTTGTAAGGGGCTTGGGGCGGAACAGGGGGCTCTTCTTTAGCTAGCGCTTCAAGTGCTGGGGCGTCGTCTGCTTCGTCATACGGGGCTATAGGCAGTATCTGCATACCAGGCCGATGAAATTCAGATCTTAAAGCAGAGCTGCCTTCCTCAAGATACTCTGACTCGGAACGCTCCATGTTCACAATAGCAGAGACATTAGGCTCCTTCTCGGTCTTTGGGCTCAAGCCTCGGACTCCCGACGGTCCACAGGAATAGCTCTCGCTTCTTCGTACCATAATTTTGCGTATCTCATGCTTTGGGATGACTTCAAATGACTGCATTGAAGCACTTCTCGTTCTTACGTGATGCTTTGGGCCTGTCGGCTTCAATTGCTCATCGTTCGGTAACACCGGTTCCTCGTTGTCGGTAAGCTCTGGTGTAAACGTTGATGCTCGGCTACGCTGGCTGTAGGGCGAAGTGATACCAGCTGACCGGCCAGACTGAAGATGTCCAGGGCCAGCCCGTTCCGTTTGTAGACTCGAGCGCCCAGATGTGACTTCAGGTGACATCACAGCCTCGTTACTTGACCATGGATTTGTCACCAAGGCTGGAGATCCCACATACTCAACTATAGAAGCGCTACGGATTTCTGGACTAGACTGATTCGAGAAATAGTCTGAGGTTGCAGATCCGGGGTATGAAATGTCAGAGCCCATTCCTGACGATGCGATGCTGTCAGCGAGGGAGTTGCGATTTTCTAGTATGAGTGGCGCGGGTCTATGAGCCGACTTATGGGGGTTCGGGCTACCCTTCATCTCATTGACTGCGTCGCCATACTGAGGAATCTGCCATGCTCCGTGCGACTGATCATGAAAGTCAAATAAGTCCTGACTGAGTGAATCATCCGGCCTCATGCTCACGTCCTCCAGAGGTATCCCGGGGGCGTCGGCGCTATGGAAATGTGGCAATGTTGCCGCCATTATGGGAGGAGACTGTAAGCGGTCATGCTCACACCCAGATTTGCGATAAACACCTTCAGATTTCACATCCATATCAGACGTATGCGTGGGCTGCCGCGCGTCCAGAGGTAGCCCGCCATCTGACGTTAGACGCCCTTGAGTCTGCACATCTTGATCTAAAATGAGAGCATCATTGAGGTTATTATATAGCACTACTTCGTCGGCCTTCACAGCCCAGGTGCTGTAATCATTTTCAATACTTTCCATGGTGTCAAACCAGTACTCTGGCAAAGTCTCTTTGCTCCCTTCCAAGAGATCAAGCATGGTGTCCAGCCTACGCCCTAATTGATGGATCTTGTCTTGAAGTCCAGCTTGTATATCAACGTATGACTCACGCGAAAGGTTCGATCTGCGATTTGCAGTGGAGATATCTGGCTCTGCAATCGCAATCCACCCAAAGGACAAAGATTCCTGACAGTCTCTATAATCCCTGAAGAACGCCGGCACATGCCGTAAAATCATTAGACGAGTTGTCCATAGGCCCAATAATGAGCTAAGTCGCGAGAGAATTGGCAGCGCTTGCATTATGGTTCCAGTAATAACAGCGGTAAAGTCGTCCAGATGCTCATAATCTACCGTAGAGCCAGAGATTGATGCGCTCCGTGACCGAGGCCTAAGATGTGTGCTTCGTACGTAATTCTTGAGCTCCTCGACTTCCAAGGTCTCCATGTCGTCTCTAATCGTCTCAATCCGTTCCTCGTACCCTTGGACTATCCGCACAGGTAGCCCACCCCAGTATTCTTCCTCCTCCGACCCAACTGGATTGTATCCAGGCCACAGCCATCCACTTAGCTCCTGATGCCATGCCTGTAACTTCTTACCTGCAAATGCTGCCTTGATTCCCCATGCTCTTTCAGTAGTCGAAGCAGAAGCAACACTGTTCTCAATGAAACTCTGGCGATTTCTCTTCCCAGTAAAGACAACATCCGTTGCTGCGAGGGCTTCTAGGGTGCAAGTCGGCGACAAATTGGACAAAAGAGGATTTATCTCATGATCTGTAAAATATTGGCGACGTGAGAGGGTGTGCGACAGAGGCGAAGCAGGATTAGCGAGGCGCCGTGACAAGTTGCGACCAGGGGTGCTGGGTTCCATGAAAGCTGGTCAAGGCATAGAGATGCCAGATATTGATATCCTCTGTCGATAGCAATAGCAATAGCAATAGCAACAGCAATGGCATCAAAGGGCGGCCAAAAACCAAAGGGGTCGCTGCCAACAAACAAATGATATGACATGCATACAGGTACAGGATGCATGATGCAGGGCAGCTGGCTTGCTGATTGGAGGCCATGGCTAGGCGCGCGCTTGTCTGCCGCAATCGTAGAAAAAAGTGAATCTGGTGACCGAAGAGGCTAGCCCCAAGGGTGGCAGCACATCCTTGGATCCTTGCGAGCTGCTCTGCCATATATCTGCAACTCTTTCGGCTCATCGTGAAGAGTCGACAATGCTTGGTCGCGTGTCTCATGGTCCAATTGTGCCACTCTGTGAGCCACCAAGCTTGCAATGGACCACATCGTAGTAAGGTTTCGGCCTCACGAATCCCGCTAATCCACTCCAGTTGTGTACAGAGGAAGATCCATTTGTGCAGTGTGATGCATATTTGATGGGAGTGCGATGTACTTGTGACAAGCAAGTCATGACTTTGGCAAAGGTTTGCGCCTGTCGCATATCCAGTCTTTCGGCCTAATTCGGATATTGTGCTGAGATGGTCCTTCCTTCTCACGGCCTAGGTAGAAAGGCATAGCTTCGAACAAGAAGAGGCTGTCATGGAATTCCATGGCATATTATCAAGACTCAGACTTCTCCAGCGACGCCCAGCAGGCACCGAGTGTTCGGTATATGCGCGTCTCGGTGATTCGGCCACAAAATCCCTTCCCATCCTATGCCTCTCTAGCCGGATGCGTGCAGGAGCTTGTCTTCGTCGGTATTCTAGATCAAGCTTCCACAGCTGCAAGCTGTACTCTACTCACCGACATGATCTAGATGACGCTGATCATGAGGCAAGTTGCCTATAAACACATGCAGTTGCCCAATTTGCGGAAAAAATCGTTCTCATCCTTCACGTTGTACTTTGAATTTGTCCGTCGCGATGTTTGTACTCTTCCTCGTTCTGCTTGGCGTTTGCCAAGTGTCTCTTTCCAAGACGGTCAAGTACGATTGGAGCATTGATTGGGTTACTGCAAGCCCGGATGGTTTTACGCGACCTGTCATCGGTATCAATGGGCAATGGCCATGTCCTCAGGTCGACGTGGATTTGGGAGATCGGCTCATCGTTACAATCCACAACAACCTTGGCAACGAGTCAACCGGTCTCCATTGGCATGGAATCAATCAACGTGGTTATGCGGACATGGACGGCTCTGCTGGAGCAGCGCAATGCCCAGTGCCCCCAAACAGCAGCTTCACTTATGACTTTCCGGTACGTGGACCTTGATTAGAAGAGTTAATGTCAGATCTGACCTTTCCCTTAGATAAATCAAGTTGGGACATACTGGTACCATTCACATACTCAGGGGCAATACCCTGATGGTCTTCGAGGTCCACTCATCGTCCACGACCCCGACTTCCCCTACCACTTTGATGAAGAGATTACGATGACCTTCTCAGACTGGTATCACGATCAGATGCCGACGCTCCTCAACTATTATCAGTCGTCTGCCGATGTCACTAATAATAGCATCGTACCCGGTCAAGCTCCTATTCCCCAGTCAGGGCTCATCAACGACAGCCAAAACAATACCATCCACGTACAGCCAGGCAAGACCTACTTGATCCATATGATTGATATGGCCAACTTTCCAGGCGTGGCGGTATATTTCGATGGTCATCCGTTCACTGCTGTCGAAGTTGACGGCACCTATACCGAGAAGCACTTCCTAGGCGATCAGAATCTCCGCATAGCTCCTGCGCAAAGATGGAGTGTGCTCATCACGACCAAGAATGACACTAGCAAGAACTTTGTCATCTTCGCAACACTCGACGTCAACATGCTGTTCCCAGCAACGGGTCGTCCGACTATTCCTGGTTGGAACGGCAACACGACTGCATGGCTAGTCTACGATGATGCAAAGCCTCTTCCACCTCAAAAGACGTTCTACTCATTCGATTTCTACGATGACTTGGCTTTGATACCCTATGACCGAGCCCCACTGCTCGAACCCGTCGATCGTCGCTTCACGATGGATATGCAGAGTGCCACCATCGATGGCATTACCCGATTCACTATCAATGATATCACATATCTGCCCCAGAAAGTGCCCTCGCTCTATACTGCGCTTACAGTCGGCAACTACAGCACCAACCCCCTTGTTTACGGTGTCAATACCAATCCATTCGTACTCAAATACGGTGAGATCATCGAGCTTATCATCAACAACCGCCATGACAATCTTCATCCCATGCATCTCCACGGCCATCAATTCCAAGTCCTCGAACGATCTCCCCCTGACGGAGGAGTCTGGTCCGGCACATACGCCTCCGACATCTCCGCGACACCCATCCGCCGAGACACCGTCATGCTGAACAAGAACGGCTACTCAGTGTGGCGATTCAAGGCGGATAATCCCGGCGTCTGGCTCTTCCATTGCCACATCGAATACCACATCACCTCGGGCCTCCAGGCGACCTTCGTCGAAGCTCCGGATCATCTCGGTCATCTCAAGATCCCGAAAGACCAGATCCAGGCGTGCAAGAAATATGGAATGGATTACCAAGGTAACGCTGCTGCCAACACGAGGAACCCGCTGGACTTGACTGGTCAGGTCTTGGCAACCAATGCCAGCGCATTCAATAACAACCATGGGTAAGTGTTTAGCCTACCTTGAAATATTTGCCCAATAGCGCTGACATTCTACCCCAGGGCTGTTTATCCCCCAATAGTAGGCGCCGGCGGAGCGACGTCAAAGAAGCGCAGCCTTTTGGCCCCGCGGAAGCTGGCCAGGTTAGACCAGTGATTGTACAACGTAGGCTGAAATAATGACGGTGCCTGTATAAATTTCTCTTCTTGGATCAGTAGGCTCGACTGCAGCCTGAGTCGCTCACCTCGCTCTTCACTGGCTTGGAGTGTGCTCTATTTCCTGTACAGTGGTGCAATTGGGCTCCTTTGTATTTAATTTCTAATTTCTATACCATAATTGCTATATACCAGCCAGCTAATATACCCACCAAAGCTATCTTTCATTCATATCGCCCTTCGTCCAAGGGTGATTATTCCGAGACGTGTTTCCTGTTTTGGTGTCCTAAGTAATTTAGTCATAGGAGTATGTGAGAATTGATGTTCTCGGTATGGATTGGAAAAGGTAAAAAAACACCACTCCGATCTCCAACATCTGCGTTGTGTAAATAAATAACCAGCGCCAGCCGCATAAGACACCATGTATCACAAGCACGAACGCAAAGGAGTATTGGATCACAGATAACGAATCCAACAGACCACAAGACCCAGCTCCTTAAAACGTAACGGACGTTCTCAAATCTCAAATCTCATACCTGCTAAAGAACATACCACACACATATAGGACTATCGAAGCCGATATAGACTCCAGAAATTCCAAAGATAGTATTTCCTATAGATGTGCTTCATGGTTAAGGCGCAGGTAGGATATAAATGGTTTCGAAGGAATAATAGCGTACATATCGGAGACTTATGCTGAAAACTTGATGATGCGTTGGATATGTACGTCTCTTAAGATAGTCATTTCATAGACGACTCGGCGACCGCCACCGCTTTGATCAATCAGCATATGAAGATCGAAGTCAGGAACAGCATAATCCAACAAGAATCCTAAACAATGTCATGAATGCTTTTTCAATAGAGGATAGCGACCAACGCCTGCCGAAAGGAGTGAGTTCCAAGATCATAAATGCGTGAAGTCCGTCGCTATGCATTGTATGTACAGCATTGTAATCGTCATCCAACCATATCTAATCTCCGAAAGGCTACTCATGTGCGTCCCAACCTTCCTGAAAAGCATCCGCGTCTCCCATCTCATCGCTGTCCCAACCATCTTCTTCGTCGTTCTGGACCAGCTGCAGAAACCGCTGAAGTCCGGGCCCATTATCGAGTGCGACAGCAGCCGGTGGAGGTCGATGCGCTGGGGGTGGAGGCTCGTTGTTCCGTGCCACAGCAGGAATCATAGGTTCTTGGGGCAGGACCGGTGGGCCATCTTCCTCATCGCTATCACTGTCGAGTTCATGAGGAGCATTCGCCCCGCCGCCCGCAAATGCATGGCCAAACTCCCCATCATCACCGCCTTCAAGCTCCCACAAGCGCATATAGCATTCGCTTTTCCGGGTGTTGTAGTGTTGATATGGGTTTCCTTTGTCGAGGTAGGCGCCGCACAGGTAGCAGAAATGGGTATCGCATTTGAAACAGATCATGTGGTTGCATCCATGAGTCTTTTGGGCTCGGGCGTCGCAAGTGGGGCAGGGTTGTGTGTGCAGCTTCATGTAATCCTCAGAGGCCCTCTCTTCGGCTGTGAGTTCGAACTGTGAGCGAGGGAAGCACACATAGAATTCGCCGTGCCAACTTGCTTTGCATACTTTGCAGAACGCGAAGGTACAATCTTCACAGATCGCAAGGCGTTCTGCGGGTGGCGGCAGTAATTCCTGATTCATGTTGCGGTCATACGGTTTGGTTTCGTCGCGTTCATCGTCTGCTTCTGCGTTTTCCGAGTCCTGCGACTTGTTTGGGCACCTAGCTGGACCTTGACACCATTGCCGTGGGCAGTAGACAGTCGTCCTATCAGACTCAAGTCGTTTCTTTCGCTTTAACTTGATGTACCTCTGTACCATTTCCTGCTCCAAGGGTATCTGCAGCAATTCGCTTGGCTCGAGTGTCCTATCTTCTTTCCTTCTTGCATTGAGACCAGGCCCGACTGATGCCGACATCTTTCCTGGCTCAGCTCTGCAACTCGGCGTAATGCACTTGACGTTGCCGATATCTCCCTCGGTGATGCATGTATTGTAGAAGTCTTGAAGGCATTCAACACAGAAGACGTGTGAGCAGAGGAGGAGGCGATGGCACACCGCACCCTTCTTCGGTTCTGCGGTATATGATTAGTTGAAGTTGTTCCCTACTAAGTATCAGCAACGTCATACCTAAACAGATACCACACTCGAACGTTCCTTGGTCGAACTTCATTAGTTTCGCCTTTAGGTCGTAATCTAATAGAGGGATCTTCAATTCTGCTGCCACGTCCAACGCCCCTGCTCCGCTCTCGAGCAAATCGAAACCTCTGTCTGCCGCTTCCCGCAGGTAATCAATGTATGAGAACACCACCTGGTCTCTGCCCATATCCTCCCATATCTTGAGACCAGATTCGCGAAGCTCTTGAATCTTCGTTTCCGGTAGCCATGAATATTGAGAGTCAAGATTAACAACGGGTGGCTTCTGAGCAGGATAGCCTTCTGGCAGTGAAATGTGAAGGTCTAGAGGAGGTAGGTGCGATAGCTGGTGAACGTTTTGGGCATGGCCACCCTGATGATCAGCAGTTGCGGACTCATTGCCCGTCGAGATGGAGTCCGGAGGGGTTAGGAGCCCTACTGGTGGTATCCCATCGACCGTTTGGAAACGTAAGAGTAGGGGTGCGATGGGCTCAATGCCGACTTGGATGGATGCCGAAAAGGGATGAAAACCATCAGGATCGACTAGAAGTTCCGGATATATCGCTGCGATAGTCGACAGTTCCAAGAGGCGCTCATCCTCCGCTTCCTCACCGCCCGGGTCATCGGCCATTGTGGCGATATATGAGGGGGGAAGCACGCATGAGATGCCTTTGATATAGGTACATTAGTAATGTTCAAGATGAGTCGAACGGAGTCCAATAGTCCGTGGAGCGTTCACACAAGCGATCACGCATGAGTCAATTTTGGCAACAACGGCCTAGCATACTCATTCACTCATTCTACTTTGATACTTACCGAGTGATCGAGACGCGGCAGCCGCCATTAACGCCCCAAAGACAAATAAGTAGATACCTTACATATACATTGGCGCAGGAAGTTTCTGGCCGTTCATTCATGACTTGAGAGGGTTGAGTGCACCTTTTACCCAGCGCCGCTTCCACTATATGCTATCTCTCATGATTTGTTGATTGACAATGCGAAAGGCTCTCGTCTTCCTACTCACCATGACTCCATGGGCTCCGACACCCGACTGCATAGCATTGGATAGTGAGTTTGGATACGTTCACACACTCCTCGTAACGTAGTGGCTTCGATTCTACACCTTGGCCTTGCCAACAGTGTTACTATACCCATATCAGTCTAGCATCCAATTTTTCCTATCAATAGCCTAGACTGATCGTGATCTGCTTGCTCAACCCTGAAAGGAGCAGGTAAGTCAGCTTCTTCATGTTGTGTGCTAGAGGGCATATTTCAAAGGACATACCTAGGTTCTTGAAAACACCCGATCTATCTCTTTTTACGCACAGGGTAAATAAAGCAACTGCAGCTTCCCAAATGTGTAACCAGCTCTCCGTCGTTCGGTCGGCATTCATAGGCATTGTTACCAGAAGAGGCCCGTCGGCTGTTTCCGTAAGCAAGAAACGAAAGTGTCAAAGCAAAGATTGATTGGATGTATGGCCTACCGTCGGGTACTCTTATTGGAAGGAAGAATGAAATGTCCTCGTTTTGCGCCCTCGACGGTCCAAATCCAAAAGGCCTCAGACCCGTGCGCATTGTCATGAGTGTGTTTTCGCACAGCGCCTTCGACATTCTCAAATTCGGTTCATTGCTGCACTGGACGTTGGCGAGCTCTGATTCAAAACTACCAATGATGATGTTGAGCTGACCATCTGCGTCTAATTGAACACGTTATTGGACATGATCCTGGCCGCACGATTCTGAATCATGACGGGTAGACACTCGACTGTGATCGACGAGCCGACAGGACAGAATATGCAAAGATCGCACGTACTGAATCCATTGTATACGCCGCCTTGACCCAAGCCAGCCACACATTCCTCCAGGAGGTCGTCAGTAGCAGTGGCAATTTCATGATCCGCAGCTATGCCTTGGTTTCTTCTCCCTGACTTCAAGGTAATATCCTAATTCATTGAATCCAATAAGTATTCTTCAAGGACCATCAGGGCTTTAATCAAACAGAGTGGCAAATATGAATAGATTCTTCCGGGATGTAAGCAGACTTGTTGGAAGATCTTCTTACAATGGTGCACTTTCCGTCGTCACTAAAGTATCGAAAGGGTAATCCTCTATCATGAATAAGGCAGTCAGTATGAATCCAGTCGATCGATGTTATTGGCGATATACAGCGGAGCACGAGATAAGCCTGGAAGGGGCATGGGCTTCTTTGATAATAAAGATTGTATGGAGAACTGAAAGCCATACATTGTAGATGGGGGAGGAGCTTCATAACGATGCCTGAACACATGTTCGTTGGAACCATGAGGAATCTTCAGCCAGGCATTCTCACAGCTCTCGAGGATTGGGGCATTGCCCTGAGTGGGCATGCAATTTATCCTGCCCGGTGCGGACAAATTAGCCGCCGGCGAATCGATATTCGTTTCGTTGATGATATGACCAAGTAGGTTGGTCGCATTCGGAAGATTAGGAAGAGCCAAATCGCGTATAGAGAGGGAAAACGTCGGCGTCGCGGTGGCCAGAAGAGAAAGAACAGCTAAGATCGAGGACAACATTATGACATTCGATAGTTGAAACCTCTTATAGCTGGCACGCTGGAAGCTGTAGATATATGACCGTGGCTTTCTGAGTGTCTCGTGCTCATAAGGTCCGTCGTCCGCCTGTTCGTCGTCACTTCGCTAATATGTCCACCATACGCTTATAGTTATCGCATACAATCAGTGCGATATGTATAAGCGCATAACCTTTTGACGCAGCGCAGCGTGGTTCTCGCTGTGCTTAGATGATCTAAATCAAGAATTCGAAAATCACGCACAAACAAACAGCTCTCGATCTCGATGATACACATTCCATACTCATACCAACGAGCACATGTTTCACGTAAAGATACCTCTGAGATGTATATGGCTTCATGATCATGGACGAGGGGAGTGAAATAAGGCCCTCGTTACTGATTTTCTGCGGCAAAAGACCAATGTGACGGAAGCGGACTCACCTCCGGCTTGACTACTCAAAACCGCACCCAACATGAATCGATCACGTGCAGCCACTGTTGCTTGCTTCACAAGGATATCATGTTGGCTAGCCCGGAACTCCACTCAGCACTAAATTAGTCAATCACCCTTTCTTCGCTGACCTCATTCTACCCCTATCCGGCTCCCAATGCATACACATACTCCAGGAACAATTAATCTGAATCTTGGACGAGACCACACGAAGGCAGTAGTGAATTCTCGATCCATACAGCAGGTGGGCAGTATGAGCAAAAGAACGTCTAGTATATCATCAACGTGCTTACAGAAGTGCCACCGCCTCTCCCTGGGTTCAGAAGCATGAATCAGGTTTACACTCATAATCAGGGGAAATATAATATGACAAACCTCCAAAGAGTTTGTCCCACCAGCGACTCCTTAGCGAACAGTCTCTTGCACGAAAAACAGAAAGCTACTGTGCTTCCTAAGAAGACTACACAAGGAAATCACATACTCCCCAACCCCCAAATCATACCGACGCTCCCAGACGTTACCCTGCACCCACAACCAACCTCAGCCACATCACACCCCACCCACATTCTCTCATCCTTACCCCCTTAAACTCCCCCCTCCACTCCCTCCCCTCCCCCAACCCAGAAAACCCTTCCCCTCTTACATCTATACACTCAAATACCCACATCTCTCTACTCACCACTTCACTTACCCCAACACAACCAATCACCCTAATAAGAACCACCACAACATCAACATCGAAACTTCCACAAACGCAAGCGAAATCCCCCTATCCCCTTTATCCAATCCCGAACCTCAATCCCATCCCATTTATCCCATCCCCCAATCCCATCGACTCCTGCACTCCCACCCAACATCCCACCCAGCCCATCCAACCCATCCCTCACCAGCACAGACGACAATACCAGCGTCATGAACCATCACCACATCAGCAACCAACGACCAACCCTCCCAAACACAAAAAGAAAAGTCTCCAACTCCCCAAAGTGCATCTTCGCGATCTTCGTTGCCAGGAGCTGTCAGCCTGGCGCCATTCATACTTACGTAGTATCCCAACCACCCATCCAGCCCTCATCATCCTGGATCACCTTACTACCCCTTCCCATCCCCATTCCCATACCCGTCTCCAACCATTCAAAAGCCTACCCACCTTATATTACAAAATCCCTCTATCTAATACCTATTCCATACCTATCACGCTCTCCCACCATTCCTGCTCTGGCAACACACATCGCTGAGGTGGCTGCTACGAAAAACCGCATATATAAACAAGGACAGAACATCCACAATCGAACTCTCGTCAACAAGTTCAACATTTCACGAATAGTAGGGAAAGGATTGCGCATAGTTACTGCGCTCAGTTCCTTGATAGATGATTCCATGAGTGACATTCATCTAAACCGAAAGGAGATCATTATGATGCTTATAGTGTGTGAAGGGATGCGGCGTTATGGGTAATGAGAGCTGAGGTACAACAATATTGAGAGAATATAATTGTTAGGGGTATTGAGATTTGCTACTGGCAATGTGTGTTTTAGGAAAAAGCGATGATGTTTTCAGGCCTTTGGCCAGCGTGTGCAGACTAGGAGTGTATGTGATGATGCCATGTATTGAGTTGACATGTAGGAGAAAAGTCGTTGCTAGATTCACCTCCATCCATCCGTCGCCACGTTGATGTTCTCATTTGCGGACAGACTCTCGCGTAAATACTATAGTAGTATCGCTCTTCTTCGGATATTGATGTCCACCAGTGACGTGTGATTCGAAACTTCAAGAAGATGGTATAAATACATGTTCGCGTCATAATCATGGTAATAATCGCTACGTCAGTCATACATATAGATGAGAGGCATGCCAAAAGTATGCCTGCCAATACTATTTTGATCACGTACCAACACCGCCACCATGCTCCGCCACATCCTTTTTGTCCAGCACTTCTACCTTCCTGCTGAGCAGCTGCCTCAATTCCGGACTGATCACTTTTTCCTTAGCTTTGACTGGTTCGACTTCCCCACTGCTAGGTCGGCCGCGTCCGTCGGCCCCGGTAGCGGTACCATTTGAGCTGCTAGGTCGTGAGGAAGACGGTTTATCTGTGGGCTTCTTCCGCTGTCGGACGGGGGCGGCGGGGAAATTGTTTCTTTTGTCGATGGCCTCCACTGTGCGTTGAAAGCGGCGGAAGAGAGCTTGGGCACGAAGGAGAATGGAATTGAGGTCGATTGTGTTAGAGAGTTCGTTAACTTGTAAGCGATCAGTATACAATGGCGATTGATTCAACCTTCATCCCGGCAACTTGCGTCCCAATTGCGGAGTGCCTGGGGCCTTGAACCCGGTGAACACTCTCCGAAATGGGACACAGGCCGCCACGATGGGGTTTGTCTAAGAAATACTAGAGAACGTACCGTATTTTAATACTTCATCGAAGTGTTTCAGGTGCTCCATGATCACATCGCGATGCTTTTCGAGGATCGCCAGAGCGATGAATAAGTGGAAGTTGCTGCTCAGGAAATCCGTCCATAGTGATTCCCAAAGGCGAAGAACATCAGGCCATTCAAACTCACGCTTATACCATACGAGCAGCATGCGGAAGAAGAAGAAGAAATTTGTGGAGTCGGCGGATTGGAGGTGGAGGTAGAGCGCAGGGTCCAATAGCTGGAGGAGATGATCCAGGGTGAGAAGCTGCGTTCTCATACCGGATTGGTCGCGGAGGAAGTTTCGTTCCTGAGTCTCTGGTCAGCACTGGAATTCATCGAAAGGTGCAACCACTGTGAGGGTGAAGATGCTGCAATGTGCAAAACACTCCACGACAATCGTAACCCTCCAATGTGCGCATGGCTACTTGCGGGGGCTGCCAGCCCCGCCGGTTCATACATTGTAAATTGAAGCAGTCGAAAACATGACAAATAGGGCTTACCATTCGGTCCATAAAGCCAACGAAGCCCCAGAATGCTACTGCATCATCCTGCTCAACTGCGTAGATCGGAGCAAGGAGGTCGCTCATTCCCTGGACGTAGCCCAAACCGCGGTTGTATTCGTTGTAGGTAAGAAGCATATCTTTCATCTGTTCGAGATGGACGTTGGTACCAACCTCGGCGAAAGGCGAGTCTGGGTCCGGATGTGGGATATCTTCTCCCTCAAACAGAGGGATATGACGGTCGGTGCGATGAACGTCTTTTTCTGTTCCGATCGCAAGCAATGGGATGTGTCAGCCTTTTTCTGCATATCGAGTGAATCATATCCCATGTCAATTATTGCCCACAGTCCCTGGGCCATTGGGGGCGCCAAAGTTTGATCAGAATATAACATCAAGTGCTGGGGATATCTACCTATTCTTCCCTTCTGCTCCTTCCACCACTCGCTTTCAGCTGTAGTGTCGCTTCCGTCGACCATGCGGTCCCACCACGCGCCCTTGAGCCTAACGAACTCATCACGTTTACTGTTGAGCATAACCTTCCTTTCGTCCGCGGTACTTGTCCATTCATATACACCTAGCAAGAATAGCCAAGCCTCTTTGCGCACGCCATCGCTAGGATTGAGGCCCCCAAGAAATATTCGCTCTTTCACCTCATCCACTGTGACTTGCAAGCGTCCAGTCTGAGCATCGAAAAAGCCGTTCCACTCTTTGATCGAGACTGGCTTCCTCTTCTCACCCAATGACAAATTGCCAGCCTCCACGTCTAAAAGCTCGAACTCGCCAACATCAGTATCCTCTAATTCCAGAACATCCTGAGCAGTGAAGATCCGTTGGCTTCTCTCCTTCTCACTCTGCTCTGCAATCCCCATAGCCCATCTCGCTAAGTAGACTCTTGCACTATCAAACTCTTCTTGTAGAGTTTGGACTTCCGGATTCTTGATCAGCCTCTGTACCTGAGGTGGAATCTTAGGGTTCTCCACTATGTCCTGAGCAGTCCTCTTGGTGAAGTTGGTGACCTGGCTCATTTTCTCCAAAAAGCTCCATCGTGCCTGTTTCAGTGCCTTCGTCACAGGGTCCATTGCGGCGTCGCGACCACTGCTCGACGCCGCCCTCGGGCCCGAGATGGACATAGGTCCTGCTGCCTTGGCACCCAGCTGAGGGCTGTTCGGTAGAGAGATCTTGCCCCCAAAACCGAGCTTGTCTTCCGCGCTCGGCTCGATCAAGTATACTGAAGGATCCGCCCCTGACTTCTCAACCACCACGTATCTCTTTAACCAACGTAATACTTCGTCACCTCCCCAAAATGTGCTTCCATCTTCACTGAACGGATCAAAACTCTCTCTGACGCGCTTCTTCTTCTGCAATATGGTAGACTGACATTCGTCGTCATGGAAAAACAGGGCTGGAAAGCTATCGCCCGCCCGAGTGTTGATGATGACGCTTCCAAACCACCATCCCAGACTCGGCGGTCTTATGAGCAGTGAATAAATCTCACTAACGGGAACGGCAAACGCATATGAGCCAACTGAGCCACTGTGAGTATGAGTTGTAGGTGGTTGAGGGACGAGTGGTGTCTGCTTAGGAGGTGATGATCCATCTGAGAGCTCGACTTTGACATATGCATCGAGTGAATCGCCTAGAGAAGATTCTGGGAGCCAGGCGAGGAGGTAAGACGTAGTTCTTGAGGTGGTCGTAGAGGAGGAGGAGCGCTGTCGGGTATCGGTAGTGGGTTCTTTTTGTTGAATGAGAGCTATGAAACCAGGGATATTATCCTTGGATGATGGTGTGGGATGTACGTAGACCTAGCATTCTTTAGTCAACCATGAGGGACCAAGTCTCAAGCAATGCAACTTCCGAGATAATGACCGACCTAAGAGACGGCAAGGACATCGGTGAGAGGTAGTGTCGTCAAACAAAGGTGACATACCTTGCTCTTGGAGAAGAGTAGCTTAACGCCACGTCCGGAGCTGCTATGCATTATGGTGCTGTACTCTTCCTCGTCATTGTCGCTCAGGTCATATACCGAGGCTGTAGGAGATGTGGGAAGGGCTGGGGACATTGGAGGAGTGGGATGTGCTGCGGTGGATCCCATGGTCATCTGGCCGAGGTAGTCATCCAAGGCGGTTCAGGGCGGATTTAGCCTTAGGGAGGAAATGCTACGGACCTGAGACTCAGGCGGAGATTCTTAGGTGCATCGAGGGAAGATATATGCGGGTAACCTGTGTAACATATGGGATTGCAGGAGGATGAAGTGTGCTCTGATGGGCTGGTGGGGCAATGCACAATGACGAGTCTCATCACCCGAGGCAGCAAGAAAGTACCCTTTCCAACATCTTGCAACTCTTATTCTCATTGCTTTCGTATAAGATGAATGCTACAGCGCTATGAAGTAAATATGTACTGTGCCTCGCAGTGTACCAGTCGCCTACAGCACCCTCCTTGGATCAAGGCTTGCAATATTCGCAGACTTCGCCTTTCCATCAAAGATGAATTCTGATATCAACTTGCCAGTACCTGGCCCATTCTGGATACCTATCCGCCATTAGCCCTAGCTTTAATATGATCTGGGATCCAGCTATACCCCAGCAAGTGTGGCCTGCTGCCATGAAAAGGCCCTTGACACCGGTCTCCCCTATCAAAGGGCCGCCGCTGGCTGTCTGAACGTTAGGTAAGTAGCAAGCCTGCCTCGCAGTGACTTCGCCGTCGCGAAGCTCGTCCGAAATGGAGGAAACATAATCGATGATGTCCTGACAGCGCGATTGGTCAGTCACAACATCTGCTGATGTTTTGGGCAAAGGCACCATCGTGTCGCCTTCGCCGCAGGCGTACGCCTCATCACCCGGTCGAGCGTAAATCTCTGGTGTAACCTGCTTTGAGTGCGACCCTTTCGATTTTAAGAAAGTGTCGGTTCGTCCAAAGCTTGGTGGTAGAGTGATCTCCGTGAACAAAGCATAGGCCGATATGGGACTCTTCGATTTGATGGTGACACTATGCGCCCTCATGGCCGAAATAGGGGCTGGTGGGTACACAGACTTTGTCCAAGGGCCTGCTGAGATAAGAACATCGGTAGCTGGTATTGTATGAGACACTGAGGTTTCGTTGTTGGTGTATGTAACCGACTTCACAGCGCCGCCAGACCTTTCGACATTTGACACGGAGCCGAGTATTATATCGACCCCTTTGTCCTCGGCAAGCTGAGCCATAGAGGTTGTGAATTGGTATGGATGGACTTGAGCAGTATTGTCTGGTGTTCCCATTTCATAATAGCTTCTTGCACTGTCTGGTGAGACCCAATCCAGATCTTTTGGTATTCCAGTAGCGTTTAGTCTTCCGATTGCGGCTGTATCCCTTTTCTGAAGCGACACTGATTCGCCACCACTGGCATTGCCATTCCGAGCAGGCTTTTTGTCTTTCACCCGTCCTTTTGCACTGAGTTGCCCGCAATGTATCTTTCGGTATCCCCATCTTAAGTCTCCACCGTGTTTAATTGCAAGTTCTTCATGGAGTCTGTAACTCAACGGCACGATACTGCTTGGATATGCCCATAGTCCCAGTAAACCGCCAGCTTTTCCACTTGCGCCTCCGGCAATCTTCGACGCTTCAAGGAGCGTAATTTTGTGCTTTGATGGGTCGTAAGCTGGATGCCGTGTCAGGAAATAAGCTGATGTGCATCCGATAATACCTCCACCTACATGCCATATACATCAGTGCCGTTGACATCGACTCGGGCCTCAGGGTGATGTCAAGAGTGGCGGACCGATTATGACAATCTCACGCCTCTCCACACTCTCAGCCATACTTGATAAGAGCGCTCTGCACAACGTTGGTGTCAAAGTAGCCAGGGTAGTATACTGTGAAACTTAGGCTAACTGATGGGTTGCCATTGGCTGCAAGCATTTCGCCTGGTGCCAGGTAGCGGGGGTGATCATTAAAGGTTTCCAAAGTGACTGATGCGGAACGAAATCTTCTTCATGTTGCTGCACTTGCTAAGATAGCTATACCTATTACATGACTTGAACCATTGAAGTTCTCGGTATCGTCATGGGTCAGCTACGGGTAATAGCCTGCACTTCCCAACGAGGCCGGTCAAGGTATCCGAGCAAAGAAGATGGCGCCGTACCTGAGGTCGCCCGATACCGAAACAACCTGGTAGGTCTACGCCGTCATGTACAGCAGAGAGGGGAGTAACCCAATTTCTTTCCCGTCTAGATTGCAATGTCACAGTGCGAGAACCTTTTCTTTGTCGCCTATCTGGATAAAATTCATGTCTTTAGACCCGAATTCCCCCTCCAGGGTTTGCCAAAAGTGCCTGAACTCATTGTTGACCTCCCCGAATCTCGGACTGGGCGTGGAGGCCATTTGGACCTGAGTCGTCCTCACGCTGTCAATCATCTCATGGTGGGTGACCTAGGAAATGAAGAAATTCTTGTTGCTGCTTGCGATGATGGTGACGTGATTTCCTACACTATGCACTCTATAATTAGGTCAATTGAGCGGGTCAGAGCGAACGATGCTCAGTCTCATCGGGTACCACCCGTCGTCGATGGTCAATGTCTATGGGAATATCCTGCTGCAAAACCATGGTTTTTGGAGAACGTTGGCCAGAGTGCATGGGGCCTTGCCATTCACAAGGAAGCACGCTTTCTTGCTGTCAGTTCGAATACGCAGCTTATAGACATATTTGCGCCTGCGTTGATAAATCCATCTATCCTAAAAAGCGATACAACGTGGGATGAATATAGTCGTCACTCAACCGACTACTGTGTTGGGGACGATATGTGGAAAATCCTAGCATTCTATGCCCCTTCGCATCGGATGGACAATCTTCGAATACGTCTGTACGGTCATACGACCAACATACCAAATATCACATTCGCCAACGTCGACCATCAAGGCAGATATTTGGCAAGCACTGATATCGAGGGGCATACATTCATTTGGGACATCTACAGCGGAAGTGCGATATTTCGATTCCAGAGCAGCACGTTACCCAGTGAGTAGACGTTCACCTCCTCTAGCACCCATTCTTCAGGCTGACCATAACGCAAAAGCTATGCGAGGCTGGGGTGTAGTCTGTTTAGATCTGCTAACTTCGAGGCTTACTAACACTGCCAACCAGACATTCGGCTGCGATGGCCATACTGATGAGACGAATATCGTCATTGACATTTCAGACGGCTGTCACTCTATACCAAACAACTCACAATGGCATCCAGGCTTTGCACAATACGGTGCTGTACCAGGAACATTTCCAATCGATGCTCTGTCCATGTTATCGGAGCCGCAAGTAGCAGGATTAGAATCTGAAGAACTATCATCGAGTGGGGACGAGGAAATGTCAGGACAAGAGCCGGAATTTGATGATCAAGTAGGATCAGAAGCCGAATTTGAAGCCTTGAATGCAGATGCCGACCAGGAAGGAGCACTCAGCCCTGAAAGTCCTCTTGAATATATTGCAGGAGAATCAGGAGACCTATCTGCCTTGGAGACTCCTACCGATCTTCAAGGCAACAACGATGACCCACTGATGACAACCGAGGAGGATCATGGGCTGGTGCCCGCTTCACCTCCAGCACGAGAACGCAAAGCAGGTACCAGGCTACTGATGGACAATGTTCCAACTTACAAACGCGTACAACTGCCCTTCGATCTATTGCAAACAAGCGTGAGTGACATATGCCTGTTCTGTGATATTCACTACAATAAATCCACTGGAGAACCGGCACACAGTCGGGTTATATCCCAACAAGCCTTGCATCAGAAGCTGCCGCCAGGCCTCCACCAGCTCAGTCATATAGAACGGCTGAACATGATTGCGCAGATTCCAGAACTGGGGGTCGTTATTATTGGGAATCAAGCGGGCCGCGTCGGGATACTCACTGCTACCAGGTGGGAGGGACCACAGCAATCGGGGTTTAGAGTTGAGTATATCCTTCCGTTCAGATCCCAGGAGGAAGAAGGACTCCGTCCGGAGAAGGCTTTGATGGGCATGGCTGTCAGTCCGCTTCAAGGACACGCGAATTTACCAAACCCAGCCAGCGTCCAAAGCACATCCCCAGAAGGAGAAGCCACCCGACGGCCAATTTCCTGGGGATCTTCCCGACGATTTCGACTGCTGTTGGTTTACTGCGATCATACGATGCTGAGCTATGAGATATCTCGGCCTTTGGAGGACGAGATACTGATGTTGTGATACTAGGCATGATGATCAATACGAGGGTTAAGATCACGAGGAATGTATGCTATGGGTCATTTTGGAAGTCAAAGGTGCTATGGTCAAAAGGATGATACCCGCTGATATTGGCACATGAATGGTTTACAGGCGTAGTTAACAAGGCTCTGCACATGAAACCTGAATGATATACACTTATCTTAATAAATACTCTTCATGTTACCGCGTCTTCTTCTTCTCCTCAGCTCCATACCGCCTTCTCCTCCTCTCTTCCCAAACCCTCCACCCCGCCTCAGGCAAATCCTCCTCCAAAACCAGATCCCTCCACCTCCCCATCCGTCCCACCCAACAATCCAACCCCCACTCCACCCACCCACCTCTCCTCAGCACCTCCGTGACGCCAAACCAAGCTATCGCACTAACGACCCCAGCTATACATCCCACAACAACCTGAGTATGCGTGTGATAATTGAGATATATCCTACTCATAGCCACAGCCGCTGCCAGCACAAACGTCGAAAGAGCTAGGACCAGCTTTTGCGCAAGATTGAGCGGCTTATGGCTGTAAGGTCTCTCATCTCGGTGCGCGGAGGCAGGCGAAGGAGGCGGATGGTGCCGAAGGAGGAGGAAGAGGGAGAGGGAGAGTGAGAAGAAGGCGAGGAATTGCGCGTGGGAGGAGGGCATGCCGTAGCCTTTTCCGTTCATCTCTGCGCGTTGAAAGAGGAGTCAGACACCCTTCCTGACAATGCTCCCCCTACCAAGTGAACTCTGCGGAGAAAAAGCACTGCCCTACCCACGCAGAAGCGAACTCACGTTTCGGCCTCTCCTCCTTGATAGCTCTCTTCAGCATGAAATTCAAGGCTTCGCAGCCCATTTGTCCGGTGAACATGAGGAGGATCTCTACTTCGCGCGTGGACCATATTAGGGTTACGTAGATGACGCAGAGGGCTTGGGGGACGAGGGCGAGCCAGGCGCATAGGTAGGAGATGGGGTCGGAGGAGTCCTGTGGGGGGATGTTAGTGGGTTTTGGGATGGAATAGGTGGGGTGGGTGGTGGGAATGTACATAATGGACATGGGTGAGGGAGAGCGATGCTAGGGGAGCGGCTTCCATCTTGTTTATAGAGGAGGAAGGTGAGGGCTTAAGTTGAAAATGGATGGCCATGGAAAGGGAGGCCGCGCCATGATAGTACGCGATGCAACGCTGCTTTTAGCGTGTGCAGTTTCAATACGATTGGCCTGCTGCAAGACCCTGACCACGACCCCACGAATTACAGCAAAATTTTAACTCGACGAACTCATTAAATTAGTTATATCTTCCACGTACGTAGACGGATTTCTATAATTCTTAAAGCGTTTAATACCGTAGATAAATGCGTATCTTTTAGCCTACTTAGATATTTATTATAAGTCGTAGTTACTAGTAGGGTACGTCGGGAAGGTAAAGGCACAGCTAAGACCATCGGCAAACTAGGAACGTGGAATAATACAGAAAAATGCGGAAAATGCGTACATGACAGGCGCGCTCATGTGTCAGCCCTGGGGCTGGGAATGACACCGTGAGTTGGAAAAGGCGCATTTAGCTGGATTTAGCAACTTTTAGAAATACTAGGTAATAGGACTAATAGGGGATAAGTCCTACTAATTAGCTATAATATAACTATATTAGGCTAGTACTAACTAGGTAATTATAATAAAGTACTAAGTCTTATTAGTAGTTAATAGTACTAATACTTAGTAAGAAAATTAATCGCAGGCGTAATATTGGTATAGGAAACGGGGCTAGGCTAGGGGCGGGTACTCTACGCGTATGTAAATTATGTAAATCGACTATATTTAAAACTTATATTACGCTAGCGTTGATAACGTAGCCGCTATAGCTCTAGCGAGCTTCCCGTTTCTTCCCGGCGCTAGAGGAAAATCACGGATTTAAGGCCTTAAATCCGGATTTTCTATATTTAGGACTTTTAGGCTAGAATTAAAAAACCCTAAAATTTTCCTATTTATTTCTAGTATTTTGCCTGGAAAATGCGCTTTCAGCGGATTTTCCAGTTTCGGATTTTCTGTTCCACTTCCCAGTTTGCCGATGACCACATAGATTTAGTAGGTAAACTTACCAAATCAGCTATATCTTCCACGTACGTAGATGGATTTCTATAATTTTTAAAGCATTTAATACTGTAGATAAATACGTATCTTTTAGCCTACTTAGATATTTATTATAAGTCGTATTTACTAGTAGGGTACGTTAGGAAGGTATATATACAGTATAGCGGGCAGAGCGGTACTAAGATACATAGATTTCGTGGGTAAACTTATAGAATCAGTTATATCTTTATCGCTAATAGACCGATTTATATAATTTTAGGGGTATTAGATACTATAGACTTATACGTATCTTTTAGCCTATTTAGATTTCTATTATAAGTATTAACTGTTGAGTAGTATAGTTATATAACTCTAATAAACTCAGCAATTATTTTCAATTTGGCGGGGTCGGGGTCGCGGTGTTGTAGCACGCTAGTCGCATTGAATTTACACACGGTAATTTAATCAGCTTGAAGTATGCTTTATTAGGTAAAGCGCAGCTTGGCGTGACTTCTGTATCCCGAAGTTCAAATATTTGGCTCTCATCATATCCTACATGCCTATCAATTGATAGCAACACTCGCTCTTCAGGCTATAGGAGGAGCACGAGGCGCGTAGATAAGTATCTGGATACCCTTTTCTTCCCCCGTCACAGTGTGGCCGCTGACCCCATATTTCATCTCCACACATTGCTGAACGATGTTCCCAGCCCTCAAAGCGATGATCCGCCACGACGAGTTGTCCGAATATGCTGCCGAAAGCAAGCTGACCTCCACGATACACGATCCATGTTTGACAATCACCGGTAGACGATGTCGTTCTTCATTCGACGATCTGCTGAATTCGGGATAGATGTATTGCCTATCATAGGGGTCCAAATGAACGTCGCCGTCCATGTCCTGTGGCAGCTGAGCGATAGCGGCTTTACAGTCGCTGGCACGCAGTAGCTGCTCGGATGACACGACGCTGCAGCGGACTGTGGCATCGACTGGTCGGGTGGCTGCTGTGATATTTGGTTGAAAAAGTGAGGGTAGAGTTGGCATGGTACTTGCGTCAACAGCAAGAAGTGTGAGAAGTACTAAGATGGTAGATATCATCTCTTTTCGCTGCTTGATGCGCAAATGTGCATCTGAATCGGAGTTGGAGGATCACTCCTGGCAGGACGACTCTTGATGTTATCTTGCAATCTGCAAAGTTCTTATCGCGTTCTATTTTAAAATATTGGTCGGCACATGGTTTCTCGTCAATTTACTGCACATATACATGCGCAGACAGTCGTTTGGCGAGCTTCTAAATCCCCCACCCGACTGAGTCAATGTCGCGTGTGCGTGCTAGAGCTAGGTATAGAATCCGAACCGACCGCTGCAGCTGTCGCGTGGTCGCCATCAGCCTGCAGACATGACCATTATTGCGCTAAAACCTACTCTGGTAAGCTTTTGTAAGGTGTTCCACATTGATATCTTCAACACAAAAACAGCCGCTGGTCTTCATCCAAGCCTCAATATCTTACCATCGCACAACAGTGAATTGCTCCGACAACTTGGCTCGTAATGAATCTCATCGAACCGGAAGAGAAGGACTTGGAATTCGGCCTCAACATTAGTTTCTGCAAAGGAGGTTTAAGATGGACGTGGATTATGAATATTCCGGACTTGTCGAGGCTCAAGTCAACCCCAAACTCACCATATCTTGGAGCATTCGAATATCAGTCAGTTTACATGGAATATTTCGAGGCTCCCACTTGATTCCATGAGATACCTATCCATATAGCTCCGCCTATCTCTATCAATCAGACTGCTGAGCAGATGAGTTCAATTAGCAAGAGAGGAGATTTCCATGACTCGAATATTGATCACATCTCGTCACTGGGCTTGTGCATATACATATATTGGTCTACCAGAAGATAAAAGGATTAAAATCAATTGCCGTGGACGAAATCTGAGAGACAAAGTGCAGACTCATGAACTTGCTATCGGTAGTATCGAAAATGGCGGAATCAAGCTGAAGACGCTGGATTGCTACAGTATGAAAAGCCTTACTACTTCACGCGCTCGAAATCACCATGAAGTGGTGACGGGTAAAATTCCCACTCTGCAACCCCCAAAGAAGCAATTAGCACGAATCACGCAAGTTTCAGAAAAGATCCTGTTGTGTCCAGAATCTCTTGATAAATAATTCATCCATCGTTTAGCTAACGTTGGAGAGTGACATTCTTGACCCTAAAGCCTTCAATGGACACATATTCACATCATATGCAGCTCAATAGCACTCAAAGCCGTTCGAACCAAAAGCTGACGACAATTACACGTGTGGAATCTTTAGGTCCTGCTCACTCGAAATGATATTACTGCACCTCAATCGCTGAGATTAAGTCGCAGCCCCTTCCATTCGTGGTGCTATGGACCTAACCTAATTCTCAAGTTCTGACTATAGCTCGCATGTATACTAAAGTCATTAGGGCGGAACCAGAGAAAGGGAACCACACCCTAGGGAAAATGGTGATCACTACGCGTCCCACCTTGTACTCAGATCAACTTTCAAAATTTATTGAAAATTGGCCCCTGGTAGCCAACATACCAATAACAATCGTTGCAGATTAGACAGCCAACCATGTTCGAGCGATGTTGATGTATTCCAGCGTAATCACTACCAATATCACATTCTTCAATTCACCGCCCACATCATCAGCTACCGAAACATGCCAATTTTCAACATCATCATTCAAGAAACAGCTTTGCCCACTCTACTCAAACGCCCCGTCCCATAAAACTTAAGCTGCCCCCTAAGATCCGGTTCCGTCCTCAGGAAAATCCCCTTTGCCTCCACAAACCCCCTTTCACTGCCCAACTGCATAGTCCCCAGCACAAAAAGCGTCGCATCTATCGCCGTCAATTCGCTCGTTGGCGTAATCGTGAACGATACCTTCCCAACCGACCATGTTGTCATTTGGTGATAGAGGCGGATGTTTCGTTGGTAAGCCAACAGGAGGGTGGCGTCAGCTGCTTCCAGGGCACGGAGGCAGTCGTAGCGGGGGAGGGGGATGTTTTGGGTCATGAAGCGGATGTAGAAACCTGGGACGGTGGGGAGGGGGTAGAGGAAGGGGTCGTTGAAGAGGTCTGTGGTATTGAATACGCGGAGACTGTTGGTCGTGTTTGCGGTCTGATTGGGTTGTGGAAGCGTCATATGATTTCCCAAGGCTTCCAGCCCTGCAGTCGCCAGAGGTGAGCTCGAGGGATCGGTGAAGGCGATCTCGGCTACTTCGGAAAACCCGTATTGGGTGCCCCATTCCATCATACCAACGATGAAGAGCGCCGCTAGTGCGTAGGTCAGTGTTTTCCTTGCTCTGAGCGTCAGGGACACCGAATCTATGTTGAATGTTTGCGTTTCTTCGAGGATCATGGTGTGGCCTGGGTTCTGTTGGGCTTCTCTCAGGAGACTGTACTGGGCGACGATGAGGGCGTCGACGCAGTCATTGGGTTTAAGGGGACCGCCATATGCGTTGAAGCGGATCTTGAATCCAGTGGCTTCTGCAATTGCGAAGTATTCTGGGCGATCGAAGTTGATGGGGCTATGATGTTATCTTAGATTATTGGGACATATAGATGATAGTATTTACCTGTTAGACGTGGTATTAGCGAATGTGCTAACAGCACTGAGTGGAAGGCTTAGAGCAGAGCAGCAGCTATTGACTTTGAGGAGCAGGGCGAGCGCGAATAGTGTTACGAGGCTGGAGAATACCGCCATCATCATTCGATTACATCACGGCAGCAAGATCTAGATAGGGAAGATGCCAGCATATGGTGATGTATGCAGACGCCGTTCTCTTGAGTGTGCCAACCCGGTCGCGTGGGTGGGTGGCGATATGCGAACTAGCGAAGTCCGCGCGAGACATATGTCTCCCGGACTTCTATCGTATTCCTATCGTATTCCGTAGTACGTTCGACGAAGCTGGAGAACGAAATTGAGAGTCACAGTTTTTAAGCCGCCCAGGAAACAATCCCTGAAGTGAACCAAGTCGACGAGGATCAAGCAGCATGCGTACCCCTGGCCTCAGCTCCCTCCCCGGAACGAACATAATAGCCTGAAGAGGTGTGCATGTGACTCATTGCATCATCCTTACAACGAAGTGAGCATCTTTACCGTGCAAGATCAGATATTGCATGCCCGAATCGTAAAAGCTACTACGCTCTCACTGCGCAAGTGTATCGCACCAAGCATCGGATCACGGTGCAATCAGGCATCCACTTCTGCTATAATATCCAACTCGAATTCCGCTAGAATTCTAAAGCTGTTGCATATCGGTGACTTGACGTCTTAGTTCGTGCAATGATCTGATGTATGATAATTCACCCGGAGTGAAGGGCTTTGGCGGTAGGAGTATGCAAATCATGCCTTGAATCTTTGAGTATGAAGGCAAATACTATCCCTAGTCTCACCATCGAGTCCTTTGTATCTGACTTGAGGGAACGCTGATTCACGGCGAATTAGACTCGCGCGTAATCCTAATATACTTCAGCTTTTGCGGCGTAATTGAGCATTTTGTTTGTGAATAATATCCCAGAAAAATTGAAAACTCCGGTTGATTGCATCAATTTGTTTGGTTCGAGAGCATAGCGATGTTGAGATCGTAGTTCGTCCAGATTATTGCATCCGTTGGGCAAATTCGGTTAGATACAATGCCAATTTCTGCACATTCTCCATCGGTACAGCATTGTAATTCGAAGCACGAATGCCTCCAACGCTACGATGACCCTTGAGGCCTAGGAGCATCCGCTTTTCGGCTCCTGCTAGAAACTCCTTCTCCGCCGTCTCATTCCCTATTCTGAAGCATATGTTCATCCTACTGCGCACATTTCTGTCGGTCACAGGCTGATATACCCTAGGGTTTGCATCCAAGACCAGGTAAATGGCCTCTGCCTTTGCATTCGAGAGAGCCTCTTGCCCAGCCAATTTGGAAGAGCCGTGGGCAGAAAGTAAACCACGCATGACCTGTCCGGCTATCCAGATGGAAAATATTGGCATTGTATTGAAGAGTGAGTCGTTCCTGGCGATGATAGGCCAGTTCAGTACGACTGGGGGTGACCAGACGCCAATAGCATGCAGAAAAGACGATGATGGTATCATAGTCAAGAGGTCTTTGCGAATGATTACCAACGTGACATCTGTAATTCCAATGTTCTTCTGTGCACCCCCAAAGATCACTCCATATCGGCTCACATCTACTTGCCTACTAAGGAAGTTCGAACTCATATCAGCGACAACTATCCTCTCCTGTTCCTCAGGTTTTGATTCAAGACTCTTCGGAAAGCCAGGGAACTCCACGCCATCGACTGTTTCATTGTCACAGTAATACACGAACGCTCCACTCTTATGGTGAGGCGTCAAATTCCAAGTATTCTCAGGCGGTATAGCTCCAAACTTGCCTCCATTATCTTGGCGACCGTCCACAGCGACGTTGACAAAGTCTCGACCTAAAGGTTCCAGAAGATTTGCCGCCTCCTGAGAAGCTTTCAACGACCAAGATCCAGTCACAAGGTAATCCAGGCGTAACTCTTCTTGTAAATCTATCCGCACCCTCTGTAGTATCGCGTCTGGTGCATTTCCAAGCTCTTTCTGTGCTGCTCTCCTTCTCTTCTCAACCCACACTGCCACCAGATTGAAGACTACTGCAGAGAACTCGCCGCTTCCGCCCCCATGCATGAAAAGTACTTCGTAATTATCAGGTATAGCAAGGAGTGAGATTAAGGCTTCTTTCGTGTCAGCGAGGATTTTAGTCGCCGTGGGCGATCTGTGAGAAATTTCTACAAGGCCAAGTCCACTATCTTCATAATTGATCAAAGCCTGAGCACCAGCTTCAAGGACAGATGTTGGAAGAGGAGCCGGACCAGCCCCAAAATATGAGACCTCAGCCCTGGTAGGCATATTATGGATATCAGCTAAAGGAATCGTCTATTGTGGATTGTGGAGGTAAACAACCTGCCAATCATGGCAAAGAGATCATTGGGTGAAGTAAGATATAGACTGTGACCCCAGGGACAACGCACTTCAACAAATTAGTTTCAGAAGTTGAGAATTCACATTAATATGCGTATGAATCAGTCCAAAGCGTCGGCAGGTTTGCCGATATATTCTAATAGAACTATTCTACGGGTAGGACCTTCTAGAAAAAAGAATCGCTTCTTCAAGATTCAGGGTGCGACAGTACTTGTGACCTTGACCACGACAAGATGCTGGTACTTGATTTTCTTGACCGACGGTGAAGTACACATGCTAATCTAGATCCAGAAGGGCGCCAGCATTCTGCTGCTTAAGCGCAGATTACCGCAAATCCGCCCACGTTGTCTGCCTCAGCTTCTATATCATGGATATGGAACGTCCACGCCGTGCCGACATGCAGACGTCTTTCCCTCTCAAATTCAGAATCCGTCTTCGGCCGCCGTTCTCTCCTCCCTCCAAACCTCTCCCCATGTCGCCCAAACAATGACAGAAAAATTAGTCCAGCGCTATTCGTTAGACCTTAGAGAAGGCCAATTCGTTAGGTCAGGAGACTATGTGATATTGCGTCCACATAAGCTAATGACACATGGTGAGATGTGAACAGTAGGACCAACTCCTCAGGCGTGCAAGGAGCTAATATGTACAGACAACTCTTGGCCAGTTGCGCTCAAATTTTTTGACATTGGCGCTAAGAAACTATTTGATCCGACGCAGATGGTGATGACTTTAGACCATGATGTCCAAAACCAGAGCGAGAAAAACTTGAAGAAGTACAGACAAATAGAGGCTTTTGCTATGTCTCAAGGGGTTGACTTCTATGGTGCTGGGCGAGGGATTGGACATCAAATTATGTGTGAAGAGGGATATGCGTTCCCAGGAACGGTGTCCGTGGCCAGCGATAGCCATTCCAATATGTATGGTGGGCTCGGCTCACTAGGAACAGCTGTAGTCAGATCTGATGCCGCTAGTATCTGGGCGACAGGAAAGACCGCAAGTTATCCCGAGCTGGTGCAACCAATAATTACTGACTCTTTGACCTTCTAGTGGTGGCAAGTGCCCCCGATTGCCAAGGTTACGTTCACAGGAGTTTTGCCGCATGGCGTCACTGGGAAAGATGTGATTGTAGCATTGTCCGGTCTGTTCAACGAAGATCAGGTTTTGAACCACGCAATCGAATTTGTTGGTTCAGCAGAGACGATGCAATCTTTGTCCGTTGATGCTCGACTGACCATAGCAAATATGACTACCGAGTGGGGTGCTTTGAGTGGTCTCTTCCCCATTGACTCCGTTCTCGAGGGCTGGCTAAGGGGACGGGCCACGGTGGCAGCAATGAATCAATCCATGGATCTTACTGGAGCACTTTCCCCGCAGCGCTTTTCCCACAAACGGATCGATGACCTCTATGCGAATCCCATGTCTGCCGATATGGGCGCCACGTACGCCAAACACTTGTTTCTTAATCTGGCGACCCTCACACCGCACGTAGCAGGGCCTAATTCTGTGAAATTGGCTACACCCCTCTCAGAGCTGACAAAGCAGGACATTAAGATCGATAAAGCTTACTTGGTATCCTGTACAAACTCAAGAGCATCTGATCTTGCTGCTGCCGCTCAAGTCTTCAAGAATGCAAGAGCGAATGGAGAAGTGACTGAGATTCCCCATTCGGTCAAGTTCTATATCGCCGCAGCGTCAAAGGCAGAACAGGAAGCCGCCGAGGATGCTGGAGACTGGCAGGTTCTACTTGATGCAGGTGCTACGGAATTACCCTGTGGATGTGGGCCATGCATTGGACTTGTTAGGGATCACCATAAAATACCATAGTAGAGGAAGACGCTGACTTGATGTTCTCGCAGGGAACGGGCTTACTAGAGGCGAATGAAGTTGGGATAAGTTCCAGCAATCGTAACACCAAGGGAAGAATGGGGAGCCCTGCGGCAAAGGCATACCTTGCGAGTCCAGAGGTTGTAGCAGCGAGTGCGTTGTCAGGGAAAATCGCAACCCCAAGGAGCTATCAACAGCCAGAAGACTGGACTGGCGTCGTTCTGGGGTTAGGCGATGGTATCAAAGAAGAAGAAAGAATGATCACTGCTGAAGAGGCACTGGAGAAGATCATTGGCGAGCTAGACAGCGTTATTGACACAGCAGAGAAAGAGATAACGCCTGATGAAAGAACGCCGATGAAAGAGATTGAGATTCTTCCTGGGTTTTCCGAGAAGATCGAAGGCGAGATCGTATTTTGCGATGCGGATAACATGAATACCGACGGAATATATCCGGGAAAGTACACGTATCAAGACGACGTTTCTAATGCAAAGATGGCAGAAGTTTGCATGGAGAACTACGATACTTCGTTTGGCTCCATTGTACGAGAAGGTGATATCCTTGTCTCTGGGTTCAACTTTGGCTGCGGTGAGTGGTTTCGAGCTCATAGTATCTCGTACTGCAACGAATGAGTCTTGACGCGTGTGCTGGGGGAACTCCTCGTTGCGCCTCAGGGCTCAGAATCTGTCCTCGAATTGCAATCACTGACTGTGGAGTTCGTTATTAGGGTCCTCGAGGGAGCAAGCTGCTACCGCTATTCTAGCGAAGAAGATACCTTTAGTGGTAGCTGGTAGTTTTGGCAACATCTTCAGCCGTAATTCGATCAATAATGCTCTGATGAACCTTGAAGTTCCGAAACTAGTTCGAAGGCTAAGACAAGCCTTCTCGGATTGTGAGCCTCTTGAGGCTTTCCAACAGAATATACACGAGCCATCGCGAAATCGCGAATCTTTGGACTCCCCTCCTCCAGCGCCTCAAGCGACACCCAGGTCAGAGAAAGTCCTTACGAGAAGAACGGGTTGGAAGTTCTCATGGGACGTAAGGTCAAGTACAGTGTCTGTGCAGGAAGGTGAATCAGGCATTACTTGGCAGCAAAGTGTTGGCGCCCTTCCGCCTAATGTGCAGGAGATCATAGCCGTTGGCGGTTTAGCATCTTGGGTCAAGAAAGCAATTGACGCAAGTCCTTGACTTAGAACAGCAACCACATCCCTGCATAGCACCTGGAATGTTGGATACAGCGTTCGGTAGCTTGCCATTCCGGCCTTCGCCAGATCGGCTCCGGATCTAAAAGACCGCGTGCTGTTTCCTTCCACAGGACCGGGAGGTACCGCCTATCAGTGCGCGAATAGAGCATATTTCAGATTAAGAGAAGTATGTCAATTGCGGTGCGATGTGTGAGAGAAAGTGCGGACGTAAGACGTTGGAAGTCTGCCGCCGCGATAAATCGGGTGCTGAGGGCCCGAACCGGGTTAGTGAAATGGGCAGAGAAATGGAAGCCGAAGAAACCCTGATGCTAGGATGAGCACATCATCAGAAGACTCGATTGAATTCGTCGCGTCAGATACTCGAATGATGTTGTCGAACTTTGATGTACGTCGCGCAAGATGTCCTCGCGCCTCGCATCCTCGAGAAGGTATCCTATGTTGCGGATCACCACCGGCAAACGACTGGCTCATTGCAATTTTCAGCCGGTAACGAGCTTCGTAGTCTCCTCAGCTGCGTAGTGACCCTGAAAGAATCCTGCAAGGATTGAGCATTGCAGATGCAATCACGTATCTGATGCAAATACTGCAAGAACTTCTGGAGGACATCTAGCAGTATACGGTTGTATCAACTACCAAGTCACAACAATATTCCGATGACTCTCTCGGGTCGAATCAGTCCTTGAATCGTATATTATAAAATTTATACATTGGGCTTTTCTGTCCAAAGGCTATGTGGGATTGCCATTACATAGGAAATACTCACGCCCGATTCCTCTTTCCTTTTTTATCTACTCCATATTCTATCAACTTTCTCACAATCAACTTCCAACTTCTTCACTTTCAAATCTTCATCCATCTTTTTTTTTTGCCATGTGCTTTCTAGGCCCGACATTTTCAATTCCCCTCAGCCATCGGCCCAGACCCCTTGCTCAGCCCATAATCTCGCAACTGATGCATTACGCGTCCGCTTCAAATCATCTATCTTTTCCTGAAGTATCTCAAGCTGCCTCTCGGTGCATTTGCGATCACGAGGATGAGTTTCCAGCAGGAGATGAGCAAAAAGGCTAGCGTAGTCCAGTTCCAATTCGTTGATATTATTATCGTACGAGGACGCGATGTCTTCCTGGACCTGGCGGAAGCACTCGACGCATAGCGATGGAGCGGTAATCGTGTTGGTATGTTGAGCAACGACGTGAAAGCCGCAGTGTCCATGGACATGATGATCTTGGTCAGGTTGCCTCTCATAAACATCGCAGTGTCCTTCGGGCGAGACTTCGAACTTTTTCTCATGGCCACAAGCCAAATGAATCCACATGGTGCCGATGCACATCTTGATCAGGACCAGGTCTGCACACGCAATGAAAGACTGTATGGAGGTCCGGGTCTGGGTGCGGGTACGGTATGAAATGTTCAGAAGATACAGTCAACGGATGAATAGTGTGGGTAGCACAGGTATGTGTCGACTATATATGTGTGCAATGGATCTGAGGGGTGTCGTTCACCCTGGCATTGTCCACCATTGCACGTAGGGTCTCTTTGTGGTGTCAATGCTATAATAATTGTGTTGCTCTCGCGATCTCTTTGTCGATAACCAAGTCCTTGTATAGAAGCTGATGGACTCTACAAAGCTCTTGTGCCCCTTCATTGTGCTCGAGGTCTTTACGATTGATCTAGATGCTACAAGAGATAGTACCTTTCCCATCTTTCCTCATCGCTATCGCCAGGTGCCTCTTGCACCAGTCCACTCATTGAATACCTTACTAACTTCGCTCTCGCTCTCTTTCGTTCCGGACTTTGCATTACACCCGGTTCATCCGAAACAATCGATCGATTATGGATGCAAACATGATAGTACCAGCACATCCCATCGCAGATCATGGAATCAGCATCAACGTTCCAACGCGGAGCAATCATCGCCGAAACTGTCATCCACCTCTTCTACACGCGACGGAATGGATGAAAGCGATGTACCATAAGGAAACCCTCCATCCCCTATCCAAAAAAGAATCAGATATCATCTGCCAAGGAGGTGAGGATGCCATACTACCACCAAAGGCAGGACCTACATCGCTAGGCCACACACTGGCCCATAAACGTCGCGGAAGGATTTACACACCACAAGCATCACGTCCCGACACATTAGCCGAGACGTATGAAATATCCCGAAGCCTTTTCAAGTCTACCCTGAAGCAACCAAAAACCCCAATAGTCGCGAAAGGCGAAGTGGATCTACGTAACGATGGTGAGGTGTCACCCCAAGACATCTCAAGGCCATTATACAGGAATGAATTAACGCTACCTTCTCCCGAGATTCCAGATGCTATCCCACCACAATGGTTTTGTGACGCAGCTGCACCACCAACACTGATATCTCCCAAACCAATACCCCGGTCAACATCTCTCAAGCTTGATTCCAGTATAACAACACTACCTCTTACAGAACCACTAATCGAACAACCCATCCTCCCAGGTCTTAAAGAAAATAACCCCATATCTACGCCAGTACTCCACCTTCCACACACCCCACCATCTCCAACCCCTCCAACCATCGAACCCCTTCCCATCTCCCAATATCATACAAAATCCGTATCTTCCACTCCTACACTTGCCACACAACCGAAACCTACAAAAGGCGCAAATTTCCCCCGTATCGATTATGGACCTGTAGGAAAGTATACAGCATTGCATTCGCACCCTATCAGTGAAGAAGAGCGGGAGTTTTCGATATGGTTGGGGGAGGGGTGGAGGGCTTGGAGGGGACAAAAGGGTGATGGGGGAAGGGGAGTGGGCGGTAGGGGATTGAAGAGGGGTGTTAGGGGGTTTTGGTGTGGATTGTGAGGGTTTGGGATTCTTTGTAGATAGCTATATGCAATATAATGGAAGGGCAAGCGCGTTTTTGGGCGGTATATGCATGGGAGTGGGTGTAGTTGATTGTGTATGTTGTGTCTTGCGTTATGGTATTGGGTTATTGGTTGTGGATGAGTAGATCTCATCCATTTGTAACTTGACATTCGGGGAGGTAAGAGCTTCCATACTCAACTAGAACCAATTTGATAGTGCTCTCAAGTCTCCATCTTCGTATAAATGGCTTCGGTGAGACACGACTTTGGCTTTCTGGCGTCGAGACAATTCTAGTTCTCCAATTTTCTACAAACGGTCTCGGTGTTAGTCTAGGATAGTATCTAAAGCCGAACGTTGTATAGTCTTTGAGTAATACCATATCGATCTAGGAGCTGATACTAGCCGAGCCATGCGGGTAGTATCCTTGACTCACTCTGAGACGGAAGTCGGACGATTGGATCAGCTGAGGATTGAAGTGGAAAGGGGAAGTCACGTGCAGACGCTAACGACCCGCTCTGTCCCGTCAAGGCTAAGCGGCTGAAACAACAACTCCATCCTGCGTTGCACTCCTGCTTTCTGGATAATGTCGACCACTAAGGCCATAGGAGAAGTACGATCTGAGTTGAAGCCTCGCGATGAATGCCAAGTTGTCGAATAGAGAGTGTCTTTCTAGCAATGAAATAAGATTCTTCGCCTCTCATGACCAAGTCCATAACGATTATTTCGCCTCGATACTCATCGAAAGTCATCTGATATGCCTTGTTATCCTCACACATGTATCATCAAAGATCCAAGGATTGGGCGGGTCCGGTATAACGTGGGTTAATGTTTCACCAGTACCCCGTCCGTTGTCCCATCCCGCGGATATTTCCCGATGGCCTCAGCCTCTTCGGCCGTTACCGCAATGGTCTACACCTCGCGGCGAAGCATGTACATTATTCTTGGCAATATTTTTACTTACTACAATCAGTTTTATTGATACTGGCAGACCGGGAATATCGTTGTCTGACGTTAATGGTGTACCTTGACAGCATCAAGACTTCTTTCGAGGCTGATAGATCTGCAATGTCATGCAATGAATGATGAATACCTTGACACGAAACTTACCTCAGTCCCACTGGGAAGAACCTTTGTGATCGTGATTCGGCTGTGTAGCGGGAAACTTTTAAAAATGAACGTGATCGAATGCCGATATTGCCGAAGCCATGATCCTTCCGAATCCTCCTGCCATAAGTTACCGTCATGTAACTTCGGGATTTTAGGGCAGTGCTTGCAACGGCTCGGGGGTTTTGGAGACACGGTTCGGAGAATATACCCGGCTTCGATCGCATTATGTGACTGTTGGCATGTGGCAGCGAGTCCTGTAGGGCTCGGAAGGGGCGATCCTAGGCCGCCTCAATTTTCGAGCCATTCTCACACGTTTGAACGAGGAATACGATGAAGGACAGACGGTGCTAAATTCCAGCGGCATGGGTTATCACTAGACTCACCTCGAAACTGAGAGGACTCAAAACAGGGAAGGCTGGGTTTAAAGACTTCATCTTGGTCATGTGGATGGATCGATGTGTGCAACTAGCACCGCAGGCCATTCACGGTACCATTGTTACATCCTAGCTTACTCACACTACGTTGTCACGGCTTGAGCCGATGTCAGCACGCCTTTTGATGGATCGATAGCGGCTCATGGTAATTATCAAACAGCGTATTCCGTTTCTTGGCGAACCAGGTTGAAGGTCGATCCAACTACATGATACAGGATGCGTAGATTGCACTGCCTTCAAGGCTTGGCTTATGAGTATAAGTATCCTGTCAATTTGCTTTCGAAAAAGCAATCAAGTCTTCTCCATCTCCTTCGAACCACAAGTTTGAACACAAATTAATACCAAATCTTCAAATACCGATCCACTGTGGCCCTCGATTGTCATTGCCAATTAGTACTATATATCAAGATCACTATGCTCTCGTCCAAGGTGCTATCCCTGTCGACCTTCGCCTACATGGCCATCTCTACTTTGGCCGCACCAAACCTACTTCCAAGGACAGCAGCTCAGTACGGAGATGGCCCTCGAGACGATTATCACTGCGACGGAGTTGCGCAGCAGAAAAAGAACCTATATGCGCAACAAGGTACCACACTAGGTAATACTCACATGAAATGCACCTTGATGAGAAGTCGTCCGTTACTGATACCGGAGATCTCGCATAGACTACGCCATTGCCACCTTGGAAAAGTACTACTCCTGTCAATCTCCGTATCTCAGTACCATTCTATCTGACACGACATAGTTTTGGGGGAAACTGCGGCAGCCCAAATGTGCTTTCGAATTATCCACATGGCGATAACAAAGACGGCCCAGCCATGAATTGCGGCCCCTTCAAGAACAACTGTAAGAACTCCGAAAAACTGACCTGACCTACGTTCCGCAATGGCTAAACGCAATCAGTGGCGAGTATTCAGGCGCACTGTGGTGTTGCTCAGGGCAAAAGCGGAGCGCAAGTCTGCGATCTGCTAAAGTAAGCCTACAACCTATCAATTCCGACTCCCCCGATGGCTAATTCATCATGTCTGATGCAGTACCGACAACGCAGCAGCTGTCCAATGCCAAGCAGACCAGATCCATGCACTCGGGCAGACAGGGTTCTTCCAGCAACAGAGGTAATCAATTGCAGTTGATCCACCACCTATATCCTCATCTAATGAACGATTTAGGTGCGGACACCTTTGCACGCCTACCGAGACAGGGTAAGTCATACGCGTAACACTTTTGAACTCTGATTGACGGATTTTACAGATGTGGTTCAGATCCTACATACACATGTGCCCAGGGAGGCCAGGACTATGCGGACGCGATCACCCATGTTCAATCAGTAGTGGTTGCCAATCCAGACAACGACATCACCGGAGGTTACCAATTGCACGCTATCTAGGTCGCTACTAGTCGGTCGCAACGGCAACGTGCAATAATCTGGCCGCGGAGGTCAAGAGTCGGCAGGATGCGGAAGAGAGTAAACACTTAATCACGGTCTGGTACCATGTGGTTGATCTTTGCGTGTTTGCGTTTGGAAGTTGTGCATGCAGGCGAGAGCGCCCTCAGTTTCATTGTCAAGTTAACTCATCTGTTGTTTCATCATGATAGTGTACTACAACGATAATCGGTCGTTTACGTTTCAAACCCTCGCTTTGGATGTTCACTTCGTAACATAAATAATTTCGCAATCGACGTCCTTCACATCTGTCAGACCGGTTTTTGGGCCCAGATAATATGGCTGCTCGTCGATTCTAGATAGTACATGTGATGGACAAGCCAGGAAGATTGCGAAAGTTGCGAGATGCTATACATACAGCAGGTATCACACCTCGCTTGGAACTATGGGTTCTAGCTCATAAGATCTACAACACATTCGACAAATACTGAACGATGGCTAAGTACACATCAATCGCGCCGAGTCAAGCCCAGCCAAGTCAATGATGATGTGACATACAAAGTTAACTCTATCCCATACCTTACCTCCTCAACCCACAAACACTCTATGACTAGTAGTAAGGGAATCGACTGTGAACTTCCTTATTCCATCAAGCGCACTCCATCCCCTCCTCACCCACAAACTACTCCGCCACCCTCCACCTCTCCTCACTCCCATCCCCACCCCCCTCCCCATCAACCCTCACAAACCCCTCCCCAGCACCCAAACAAGCATTCACCCCCCCTCGCCACGGCACATCCGCATAACGGTAATAAGCAAAAGTATCCAAGATCCAATTACGAATCTGCACGGATGATAGCGGAGTACGGGGGCTACTCAACAGCGCTAGTTTTATGAGTTGGGGGTAGGTGTAGGGGGGTGGTGTGGTGGTGGTGTTGGGAGCGTGGGTTGGCAGAGGGGGGAGGGGGATGGAGATTTGGTTCGTGGGATCATGGCTGGTGGGGAGCGCTGGGGCTGGTGTGGAGTATACAACATCCTGCAGCGTGTCCGAGAAGCCGATCTCGAAATCAGCGTCGGATGCAGCGGCTATCAGGTCGTCCTGCGTCGGTGTGAGGTAGGGCGGTGAAGACGGGATGGTATCGTGCATGTCGGCGGGTGCTGGGGTTTGCAAGCCACCACCACCACCACCACCACCACCACAAGCATCATCGTTGATGGTTTGCACGTCGATGACATCTGCGATACTTTGCGACTTTTTCGCCTTCAATCGGGTGATGCGATCGAGATGGGCATTTCTCAGTTTGGCTTTGCGGACGGTACAGTTTCGTTGCACGGCCGCTCTCCTGGCTGAGGATATCTGGTCGGGATCGGTGTGGATCTTTGCTGTTGCTGTTGCTGCTGCTGCTGCTGCTTGCTGATCACTGGCGCTGGTGCTGGGCAGGATGGGTGCAGGGATGGAGGGGGGAAAGGGGGTGGATACGTCGTCGGAGGCGAACAGTTCTTCGGCGCTGAGCAGAGGTGGCTCAGCGTCGTAGGTATCGTTTGTGTTTGTGAATCCGCATTGTGGATCTTCCTCCCAGGGCGGTGGGATGCTAGTCAGCTGTGATGCTTGCTTCATCGCAGTGTCCCACGCGTATATTGACTGGTTGTGTCCGTTAGTCTCCGAGGATGGTTCGGAGCATAGGCAGGACTCGCTCTCACCCGGTGACGCTGCTTCGACCACCCAGTCTTCCATATCGAATGACATGTTTTCCTCCTTCCGTGGGGTAGGCTCTGTATCAGAACCGGGCGCAAGTTCGATCTTGGAGCGTTGGAGGCGAGTTGAGTGGCTGCTAGATGGAGCACAGTGAGGTTGAGATGGGAGAAGGGGATTAGTGGAGTGAGAGGTGGGAGTGGATGGAAGACGGGGATTGTGAAGCCAAATTTCATCATTAAATGGATCGACTTTCTTGATCAATGGCATTGTCACGGTGGTTAACAAAACCTATCAAGTACACAAGGTCTTTCTTCAAGCTTTCGATACGGTTATGATGGTTATATATAATTCCATTGTCTTTAACAATAAACCTATTCACAAAAGAAATCAGTTAGACCATGCTTTGTTCATGACAAGTACGAAATAGCGATCGGGCTAGATTCTTAGGGCAGAAGTGGCCAGAATAAAGGTCTAAATGAGCCTGTAATAGCATGCACAGTAAGCGGAAAAAGGAACAGGAAGCGTGGATACTTGGTAGCACACGGAAGCAGGAGTAGCTAAATTAGCTTGGTAACATATAAGCGACATGTTTGGCCCCAAGAAAACCGGTTGGATCCACCTCCAAAGCAAGTGGGAACATTGCAATGCTGAAAGTAGCTGCAAGACGAGGAATTCAACCACCGCGAATGATTTGATAATAGAGTTCGGAATGAAATAATGCTAGCGCAGGGGTGAAATGAGGAGACATTTGCTACGCCATTTCAGATTGTTGAGAACATGTCGCTGCAGTGGGAACGGAATTTGCTGGGATTTCGCTTCACATGGAATTTTCTGAGGACGCGTAGAAGCGTGAAGGAAAGATATCAGTCCCGCGTTAAGCTTCTTCCACATGAGAGGTCCATACCAGAAGTAAGTCGGTCCTGTGTTGGGAAATATGCAGGAGCGATCAAGTATAGGATCCGCTCTACTAAGGGTGGCAGTCAGTCGTATCATGGCCCCGTTAAACTTCGTATTTAGACCTATACCCATAATTCGAGTGAATGGTCAGGTGACAGCCCATACGGCTAGCAGCCAGTCGTATCCTGGACTTGATACCTAGGCCGATACCCATACTGTACAGGGCGAATCCGAGGGTAGAGGCACCCGAGCAATGCTGCGGAAGAGAGAATGATGAGCCTACATTGATTTACGAGACCGTAGCTAGAGAATTACCTCCTGGTTGGGCATGGAGTCTATGTTACTGTCCGCAGTGAGACAAGATTGGATCACCCACATGGTATGACTGGTTTGTTCATCTTCTATAGTCATAATCCCTATGCCTCGAGTGCCTCTGTTTTGAATGCGGATCTGGCGAGTAGCTTCGTTCCCGTGGCCGCCGAGGAGGCCGGTCGTGATCTCCTCTCCTCTCATAGCTTCGTGATCGATCCCTTGGGCGACTATGCTCATGATACCTATCATCCGAACCGTCCCTAGGTCTGTGTCGTGATCTGTTCCTCGATCTATGCCGCCGATGCGATACGCCATCGTCATATGTATGCCTTCTGTGTCTCCTCTCCCTGCTCCTGTCGCGACTTCGACTTCTCCTTCTCTCTCTCTTCTTGCCATCGCCTTCTCGTCTTCGCTCTCTTGTGGCTTGACCACCGGCTCCATCTAAGCCCACACCACCCAACGTCTCTCGATCCTCGCCCGCTGGACCTCCAGCACCAAGAAACACACCGAAACCAACACCCTTGGCTTCCGCCTCCTCATCCCCCTCAGCAGTCTCCTTGATAGCCTTCTCGACCTCTTTCTGCCCTAGTGGAGTCGTGTTCGCGTTGCTGCCGCTCCGGTCTACTGGTTCATAGCCTAAAGCCTTGCTCAACGCATCCTGTTCCGCTTCTTTAATTTTCCTGATCTCTTCTTTCCGGGCTTCGGCAGCAGATAGGGCAGCAGGTGAATCATCGTTCTTGGCGTACCACGAAAGATCTTTGTTCTTTTGCCAACGACCAACTGGTGCCATAAGCGAGTGGCCGAGGTAATTTTCGCGGTGTTGTGAGTCGCGGACATCTTCCCATTTGAACTCGCCTCGACCGCCTCTTCATGGAGATGTCAGCTTGTAGCTCAGTTACCGGGTTCGAGCAACCTACCGACTACCCTCCTTGCGAACACCTGCTACGAGATCCATGGTCAAAGAATTGTATGACGGGAAAGCGAAGACTGAACATGGCCAAGCAATGATCGGATCTAATCTAGATCTGGAAATAAGCGTCGGGCTAGTCTATCAGCAATATCACGTGATCTGCTCGGCGCGTTTGATCCCACTCCACACTTCAACACGCGTCAAGCATCCTTCTAAGCTTTTAGACTCAACATTGTAACGAGGTGCCGCCCTCTGGATCCTCAAAGGATTGACACCATGCCTGCTCAAAAGGTCTCTCGTGATCGACATCGGGTGTCTGAGTATCCCACTATACCTCGGGCAGAAAGGCCTAGAAAGTCCGAACCAAATGAAGTCCTACGATCACCCATCAATCGCAAGCTCCTTCATCCACACCAGAGGGGAACGTCGTACAAGAGTTCGTTAGCAAGATCTGAATTCTTGTCGTCTGTCAATACAAAAGCTTCACACCCACCGAAGAAAAACAGAGGCTCAGTACCGGAAGCTATTGTCACATCATCCGTCAAGCAGCTGGCTCGCTCGCCAGCTCAACTAGCGCAGGAAAGCCGAATCTCTAAAACAAATCAGCTTCTCAAATCCACCGTCAAAGGTCCGCGTCCGCTCGCTCGTCTATCAAAGACGCGAGTGTACAATGAACTCAACACAAAGCCCATCTACATCGCCTACGCACAATGCGTGTGTGACCTTAAAGACGACAGTAACGGAGAAAACAAATTGCGTCGCGCAGAACGTACTGGCAAAGCTTTGTATGTGCTTGATAATGACGGCACCCATGTCGTTTCTTGCGCCCATCTACGCAACTGCGTTCGCTTTGTCCCGGAGTACCCTGTCAGGTACGACCCTGCAACGGTAGCGAGCGACGTCTTACGAGCAATCGGTTCTCATCCGCGTGAACCAGCCCTCAATCAGTATTGGAATCTCAAACTGGCAACCGAATTGCAGGCTATCACAAACCTCAAAGGAGGCTGAGTGAATTGCTGGGCCGGTTCGCAAAGATCGTGTACCATGGCTCGCAGCTTGCGTTGATCCATCTCATGCATGGGCGAACTTGTACAATCCCTCGGCCTGAGGAGACTGGGCGTGAGATCGAGAGTACGTTAGCTATCTGCCACCGAGGCACTAACGATGTCTTTGTTCCATATCTATGGCGTGTATCGACTTCCCTTTCTCAGGCTCCCTCAGCGTCGCTTCCTCCGACCCTCCACTTGGTGGGGACGGGTTTTCAGTACGATGATATTTCGGGGAGTCTCAGCCCAGGATTTCAGTGAGAACCATTGTAACAGTCTGGGGATGATGCGTCGTGGCTCCAGCTTTCTTTGAGACGATTAACGAAATTCCATCTAGAGGTTCTTAACGGGCTGGCTCGACCCTTGTACGATATTTACATGTGGCCAAAAAACCTCCAATAACAGCTGCGCCTACTGACAACGTCATTCCACTGGTAGAAAGCATAGACTCTAATTGTGATGAAGGCTGCGTAGTTTCCCAATCAATTGGAATGATCATGATCGATTCTTCTTTTTTTTCAACACTCAATCCACATCGCCGTCTCCTTTGGTGCCATTTTTCATATCGCTCAGCAAATGCCACTCATTATCATCTTCTCCATTCTGCCGGTTATACCCCCACAAACCTCAGCTCGGCCTCTTCCAGTTTGTACTTCATATCCCATCCTCATACTAATTACCTATCCAAAGCCCTTGACTGAGTTCTTTGCATGAATACAATGAATACAAGCGTCAATGAAGAATTGCCATAGTATCAAATCGAACCGTTAGTTTTTCGCTCGAAATATTCCGAAAGTCCATTTCCCGCAATGCATTCTTCACTCCTATCTGCACCCATCGAGCTTCGTGAGCCATCACGAAATACAGAAAGCCTACATTCCATCCCATTCCACCCATAATGGGGGTTTCCCAATCTCAAATCACTATGTTTTTTGGACGACATACTCCATACTAGCTACAAGGACGTTCTCTTTCTCCCCACAAGATCAAGAGGAGTCTACGGACCAGAGCATCAACATACTGATAACAATCCGAAGCTATTTCCCCTATACCAAGTAAAAATTATTCCCGTCCTACCTTGAGACATCGCCATTCATTCCTTTGTAAATTAGCGAATAGCGAATTACTATGCAGGATAAAGTTGAACATGAACAATATAAGACGTCTGTCTTTGACTCGATCCGTAAGTTTAGCGTGTGCAAGACTGGTGTACTTCCTTGGCGTTTGACACCCCGCAATGCCCGCAAAATTATGGTGGAATGAATTGCTAAGGAGGTGTGTCGAGTCTTGCACACGCTATAATATCATCCCATGTTGCCGACTGCTCCATCAATCACCATCCAATGCCTTAGGCTAAATGAGCGACAATGAATGTCGCGTCTTTCAAGCTCACTCCTTCGTCATGCTCGACATCTACATCCCCTCCTTCCCCTTCTCCTCCGGCCCTGTAGAGACCTTACCTCGGCTCGTAACGAGCTGCGCTGGCTCCTCGAGCATGCCATAAGCGCGACCAACAATGCTGACATAAAGCATGCCCACTATGAATCCCGACAACGACTCCGTGAACTGGTGCATCAGCGCGAAAGAGGGAAGCCGTTGCAGTATATCTTAGGTTCACAGCCTTTTGGCGATCTCGAAATTATGTGTAGAGCTGGAGTGCTCATCCCGAGGTCAGCAGTTTGCACAATTCTACTGCTTTCACATCGCTTATGCTTATCTATTTGGCGTAGACCCGAAACAGAGTCTCTTACGGTCCATCTTGCTACCCTTGTACCCGGACTCTCCAGCATACACCAACAACCTACACAGCGCCTCCGCATCCTAGACCTCTGTACAGGAACAGGTTGTATTACACTTCTCCTGCATCGCCTTCTCTCTTCCGAAGTAACAGATATTCGGCTATGTGGCGTAGACCTCTCGGTCACTGCTACAAAACTTGCAAGAAAGAATCTGCAGCACAACATCCGGCTAGGGCATTTAGGACCAAGCGCTGAGAATGATATCACCTTCATTCAGGATGACATCTTTGAAGACAAGACGAAGGAATGGCGAACTTCTAGATGGGACATCGTGATTTCAAATCCGCCCTACATCTCACCCGATGCCTTTGACAAAACGACAGCTCGCTCCGTGAGAGATTTCGAACCCAGGACAGCACTTGTACCACATCAAGATCAACTAGGTACCAAGATCCCAATGTCTGATCAAGAACAAGGCGACATGTTCTACCCGAGACTGCTTCAAATAGCTCAGCAAGTCGACTCCCGGGTGGTACTCATAGAAGTAGCAGACATGGCGCAGGCTCGAAGGGTAGCCGATATGGTAGTCGAAAGTGGGCAATGGACCGGGTGCGAGATATGGAGAGACTGGCCGGCCCAGGGCGAGCATAGCAGCGTTGAGGTGGTAGAGATTGCTGGGAGAGAGGTCAGAGTGAAAGGGGAAGGCCATGGGCGAGCAGTGCTTGCTTGGAGGAATGATGGTGGGAAGCACGTAGGCAATTGATAGCACAACATGACTCAGTTGAACCCAAGCGGAAAACAAAATGTGCATTCCTTTGAATACAGCGCGTCTGTCCAGAGCAACCTACGGAAGGCCTACCAAAACATCATGAAATGGATGGACAGCTTGGACAATTCCACAGCGGAGATGAAAACCATCTCATTTTGCTGCGATCAAAAACCCGACGAAGTGCAAGTACCTCCCAAGACACCCAAGTTTCAACCCCGATCAAACCCTCTCAGTCTTGAAGAAGAAACTTGTCCTGCAAATCCCGTCATACACGCAAGTAAGTCATCCTCTCTCATGAGGAATCTCTGTTCCGCAGCTCGTCCAATAGTCTTCCCTACACCAAGCTTGCCTTGGTACAATGTACGACATATTAGCGAGGAAAACCCTACATGATACGCAAAACCCCATCTATGCGCGTATAGGTAAAACATTGTTATAAAGTCTAAAACCGTCAACGTGTCGAATTGATGGTTGGATCCATCCTGTGTCATCCTGATGTCCTGCTAGGCAGGTAAGAACCGACCCGAACAGACCTTTAATTGCGATCTCCAACTTAAAGTCGCCCGATAACATCTGCAAGGCTCGTCATATCTTCCAAAAAGTAGTCATTCTCCCCCTTAACAACCTCCATATCCTCATAAACATCATCAGTCCACCGACGTACATACACAGTCCTCATCCCCGCCTCCTTCCCACCCCTCACATCAGAAGCATGCGCAGCAACCATGACCGACTCCTCCGGTCTCACATTGACCAGCTCTAGCGTCTGGCGATAGCTCTCCGGAGCAGGTTTGTATACACCCAACAACTCGCTCGAGAACAACATGTCAAAGCTCAAGCCGGAGGACTTACAGAGGTCAAGCTGTAATCGTGTAGTGCCGTTTGCAAATACGAATACTTCGTACCCTGCGCTCTTCAGCTGCTCGATGGCGGGACGGACTTCGGGCCAGGCTGGCATCGAGTGCCATGCCACTACACATTGATGCTTGGTCCCGTCGTCGAATGAATCTTTGTGCTCTGGATGCTTCTCCAGCAAAGCATCGAGGGTCCTGCGTAGCGTGATATCGATATTCTCTGGAGGCTTTTTGGTAGCGAGGCGGGCAGCGTTGGCATCAAAGTAGTCATGGCGCCACTCAAGAGCGAGCTTCGATCTCTCGCTTTCGGCGATGGACTGTGGTAATGCTTTAATTGCTCCGCTGTGCCAGTCTAGGCACGTGCCCATGAAGTCAAAGAAGACTGCTCTGATTTTTGTGTTCGCCATGCTCTATCGTGCTGCTCTAATAGTGAGCAGACCGGATAGGTAGAGACAAGAGGTTATTTGTGGAAGCGGCGGGGTAGTTAGCTCCAATCTCACGTGACTTTGCTGGTATCGATGACATGACATATATTCGGGGTGTGCAAGATAAAAGTTTGATAGGACATTAGTGATATCACGTTCCATCTATCCATAGCCCTTTGTACGCATATACAATAAGAAGCCGCACCGTATAATCGCCTTTGTTGAGAAGTAAACAGATCCCAATTTGAGGCTTAACCGCACAGAGTATGTCGCATCTAAGCGCTTGCCTGAAAATGAGGATAAGTACGCAAGCGCGTGAGTACGATAACACCATCTCTGAAAATCGGGATGACAAATGTGAAAAGCCCCCTTGTCGAATATGGGAAGGCTGATGAGAGGAAGGAGGGAAAAAAGTTTATTTATGATGGAGAGAACAATATGCAGGAAGAGAGGGGAGAACTAAAGCTTTCCTGTCCTTCTCCGCATCCTCGCAACACGTCCTCAAATTATGGGCTCATACTGCCTCGCACTCTCGTCCTCCTGATGCTCGACGAGCTCTCCCTCCCAAATCAACCTCAAGCTCTTTAAGTCTTCATGTTGCCAAGCTCTTGTAGCTTCCTCTGCCAAGGTGCGATACAAGTCAGACGCATGCTTCGTTTGAACAACTTTATTGATGTCAATCGAGGCAGGTTGAGCGGAGTCTATTGAGAGACCGAACAAAAGTACTGTGGAAGCACCGAAGACTCCCGCACCGATCACAATGAAGCGCGGCATCGTATAGAAATTTGCGGGGGGGAAATATTGTCTATGAGCAAAGACTTTGGGTCATGGAAACATTCACGTGCCTTCAAGATAGATGCATTGAAACCCGACCCTGTCCCGGAGGATCTAGTAATCTGGTTGCCGCTACATCGCCTTGCAACTCAGCGATGCAAGATTCGAGACAGAGCATGGGTTTTGTTGGAATTCAGGCCGGGTCAACCTCGGTAGTTACTAATCAGGACTAGTCGGGGGGCCTTATAGACTAATAGAGATTTCTCGTAATAGTTATTCCATTCTATATAGCTATATCTATCCATTTAGTTATTATAATACTATTATACTATACTTAAATTATATATAGATAACTTATTAATTATTATACTATTTAATAGGTTATAAGCCTAGGTTCCGCGTAATTTATATAGTAAGCTTTTTAATAAGTCTTAGGATAGTCTTAGAAGTATTATTCCTTAAATTATTTATTATTAATAGTATAATAGCTAACTATTATAAAATCTAGAAGCTTAAAGGTAAGGAGAATTATAAGTAATAGGAAGTAGTAGTTTAAAACCATCTTATTATTAATAACCTAGATCTTATTATTAACCCTAAATACCTACCTCTAATTTAGATTAAGCCTACTAAAGGAGGCGTACTACTTATTAATAAATTATAGGATAAATATATTAAGAAGGAAAAGATAGCCCTTACTACTATCTAGATTACTTATACGCTAGCTATTTATATTATAATTAAGAAGATTATAATGGCTAAGGATATATAAGTAAAATTAAAGTTATTATATAAGATAGAGTCTTATATAATAAGAAGAGTAGTCTTCTTTACCTTAATAGCCCTCTAATCTAATTAGTTTAAAGACCTTTACGCCTACCTTACTAAGTTTAGTAAGTATAGAATTAATTAAAGTAAATAGGGACTCCCTTATATTAAGATTTTCTAGCCTCTATCTTTAAGAAAGGTCTATTAAAGTATATAAAATAGATAGTCTATACTCTTACTAAGATCTCTTATTCTAGGAAGGAAGATATTAACTTTAAATATATTACTATATTACTTACTAATAAAGACTTAGCTAATAAGGCTAAAGATACTAAGGCTTTTACTAGTAATTTTAGTAAATAATTAAAAGTAGGCTAATATTAAAGTAATAGATATTAAGGTAGTAATAGCGAGAAGTATACCTTTTATAATAATAACTATAATATTAATACTTATTTTTACACTTATCTAGACTTTATACTAGCGGGATTTACCTTTAAAATAAATAAAGAGCTAAAAGTATAGAATAATTATTAGTAAAATAGGAAAGGTCCTAATTATTAATAGAGTAAGTAAAATCTTCTAAATAAATGAAAATAAGATAAATCCTATACTACTTACTTTAAGTATAGCCTATAGTAAAATAAGTCCTATAAGATTATTATTAACTTAGGAGATTAAAAGTATACCTTCTAGGACTACTCTAAGTTTACTAACTATTTATTAGTCTAGAACTATATAGTATTAAGACCTACTAGAGGTAGACTAATAAAAGTTAAGGGTATTAGGATAATATTAATCCTAATAGTTATTAATAATAAAGTTAATAATTTTCTATTAATTAATATTTACTACGTCCCTAATATAGAGTTTAATCTCTTATTAACTACCTAGCTAGACCTATAAGGCTATAAGTACGTTAGTAGTAATAGAAAAGAGATATTCTATAATAAATAAAGGTAGGAGGTACTATAAGCCTTCCTATATAATAGGATATACTAGCTAGAAATAATATAGATATAATAAATAAGAGCCTTTCACCTTAAATTATCTATATTAACTAAGAATAACGCGTTATAGACTTAATAATATAAGTAATATAGCTATATTAGTATAAAAGCTACTAAAGTAATAGTATATACTACTAATATTAATTATAAGGCCGCTAATTATCTATAAAAAATTAAGTTATAAGAATTATATAAAAGTTATATATTAGGGAAAATTACCTAATACCCTTAAGAATACCTATATATAGAGTTACTATCCCTAGCTAATACTAGTATATTAACCTAGTATTAGCTAGCTATATAACTACTCTTAGGGGATATACTAATATAATAGTCTCTATATATAAGGTATTAGGATTTTCTCTTATAGACTATATATCTAATAGGGGAGAATTACTAATAAAACTCGCCTTTAGAATAAAATACTAGAAGAATTAGGGGTATTAACTAGCCTTTATCTAGAGTAATAATAAACTCGCCTAGGGCTATAAATATTAATAGATCTATAAAGAGAATAGGATATAATTAACCGCGTTAGTACTATATAACCTATATTAGAATAGGATTACTAAGAGAAAGAACCGGACGCTATTTAGTAAAGTTAGAATAATCCTTATTAATACTAGACTACCTTAGGAGTTCTAGGGTAAGGCTATCTACTATATTAATTATATTAAGAACCTTATACCTAGTAAAGACGGGAAGTCCCACTTTAAGAAATAGTATAGCTTTAAACCCCTATTAATATACCTAAAACCTTTTAGATATTAGTACTATTTATTTAATATATTACTAAATAAAAAGAAACTAGATAATAAGGCTATTAAATACTACTTCCTTAGCTATAATAGTAAGAGTATCTACTACGTATAGGATATTAAGGGATAATATCTTATTAGGTTAATATATATTATATTTAATAAAAAGGCTATTATACTATTAATAAAAGATAATAAGCCTTTAGTAGATAGAGAAGATAGTAATAACTACGTCGTAGACCTCCTAAGCTACCTCTAGTTAGACTAATTAGATTATAATAGTAAGGTCTTAGAGGGAGTACCTCCTCCTAATTAATAGGGTATTAAGAGAGTATTAGATAGTACTAAAAATACTAAAAATACTAAAAATACTAGTAAATCTAGTAATAAATTAGTAATAACTCTTCCTAATAGCTAATTAGTATTAGGCCTAACTAATAATATAAATAGGCCGACTAGTCTAAATAGATATAATTAGGATAATCTACCTAAGTTAAATTAATATAAGTTAGATAATTAGACTATAAGAATTAGCTAAGCGGAGTTAGAAATATTAACTATTTAAAATTAGAATAGTTATAATAGTTAAATACGCTAAATTACTACTAAAATACTATTAGCTATTATTAATAAGATATCAGCTAGGAATAGTAAATCCTAAAAAATTATTCTTAATTTATTATATTATTCTAGTTATAATAAACTACGGATTAACTATAACTAGACTAATAAGTAAGGCCTAAAGTCTTCTAATAACCCTAATAAGTTTAGGGCTATACTTACCTACGTCGTTACTATTAGTAAAGAGCGTCTCTATCTAATATTAATAGATAAGGCCTTTTAAGGACCTAATAATAAGAAATAGCTCGCTACTACCGAAGAAGAATTAGCTAATTATACTAAGTAGGAGATATAGAAAATACTATATAAGCTACCCTAGAAGGTATATATCTTACTAAGAAGATAGGTCCTATCCTATAAATATAGGCTAATAGGTGAAATAAGTAGATATAAGGCCTAGTAGGTAGTTAAGGGCTTCTACTAAATTAAGGGGATTAATTTTAACGAGACCTTCTTATTAACCTTAAAGGTATTATTATAATATCTTCTTCTTACCCTAATTACTAAGTATAGGCTAATTATTAAGTATTTAAACGTTATTACGGCGTTCCTAGAATTACTTATTTAGGAAGAAATCTAGGTAGAGTAACTATATTACTTTACTAATAGTTAATAAGAATACGCCTATTAATTAAATAAAGCTTTATATAGCCTTAAGTAAGTATCTTATAAATAGTATAAGACCCTTTATAAGGTACTTAAGTTACTAGGATTTAATTACCTTAAGTATAATTATTATATATTTATTAACCCTATAATAAAAGTTATTATTATAGTATATATAGATAACTTATTATTTATAGTATATAATTAGGACCTAATTACCTATATAAAAAATCAACTTAATAAGAGGTTTAACTTTAAGTATATAGGAGATTTAAAAGACTATCTAGGTATAAATATTATTAGGAATCTAGATAAATAGTCTATTTAGGTTAATTAAATAAAATATATTATATAATTATTAAGATAGCTTAATATAGAGAATTATTTACTAGTAAAGTTACTTATAAAGTAGGTATATATTACTATTACCCCTAATAGCTATATAGCTCCCTTATCTAATAGGGAGGCTTATTAGTCTCTTATAAGAGTATTTAATTAGTTAAGTATTATAACTAGGCCTAATATTACTTATACTATTAGTACCCTAAGTTATTCTCTCTATAACCCTTCTCTATAATATATAAATACGGCGAAAAGGGTATTATATTACCTAGCTAGGATAATTAATAATAGCCTAATCTACTAACTAGGTAAAAATAATAGCCTAGTAGGTTTTACTAACGTGTCCTACTATAATAACTATAAGACGTCTTACTCTACTAGAGTATATATCTATAAACTATTTAATAGCCCTATTACCTAGTTATTACAACCCGTCGTCTTCTAACTAGAAGGCTTTAGAGTCTAGGTAGATCTCGTAGAGAGGAGTGTTAAGGACTAGGGTAAATAGGCTTCGTACTAAACTAGTCTAATACAGGTAGAGTATTATATTTAGTATCTAGGAGATATCTAGGTTAATAATATAAGTTAAGCACGAAGCTCCTATCTAAGGAAAAGATTACGCTTTCTATATAGATATAGGAAAGTCTATACTTGTACTAGTCGCTAGTGATCGACCTGTATTAACTAGAGCGATTAGGTCGAGCGATCGCTTGACCCGTCATGCCAAGGTATATTCGACTTTGGTAAGCGCCTATAGCGTCTGCTAAGGCTCCACTACCAAGGTTATAATATTACCCCTCATCCCCTAAACCTTTGTCCTAAAGGTTAGATAAATATTCATGTCGTCTCGTCTGTAGTAACGCCGTACTAAGCTATCGGATCGAGTAGCTTATAAGGGAGTGATTATAATGGTGTCGTGTCTGCGATACGCAAGATCTTAAAAGGAGTATCAAGTGTCTTCTCTTTCCCGAAGGTGCGCGGAATATATTCGGCTCGGAAAATAATACGAACCGGCCGTACCTGTCGTCCACTTCTCTAGTATTAATAAAGCTATGGAGAAGCTTAAACGTGAAGAGATGGAGATAGAGGTAGCGTGGGAGGCCGCTAATAAAATCGCTTATTAAAAATAGACGAAGCTGAAATATCTTCGTTAATAAAAGCGTTTCCTAAAAGAACGGGAATAGCGGATATTTAATAAGGGTCTTAACGATATTAAGGAGTTAGAACGTTTAGAAGAGCTTAAGAAGGCCGGTGAAGTTAAACGGGCACTTACAGAGTGTCCTACCTTTTTAGAGTTCGAGGGTTCCGGAACTCTCTCGCCTGGAGCTCTCGAGTGGATCGCTCAGGGTGTGTCTGGGTTTAGTAATACTGCTGGAGGAGCTCTTAATAGTTCGTAAGATTCGTAACTAGTTCCCAGGTATTTTCTAAGTCCTCGTATCCTTTCCATTTTACTAGGTAGCTCTAACCTCTTTATAATAGAATCCTTTCGGCTTCGAATTCATTCTCTTCTTCTATCCGGAAGTAGAAGGTTTCTTGTAAAGGTGTATTAGGGTCTACTAGTTCTAATATCGAGATATGGAATACTAGGTGGATTTTAGCGTCGGGTGGAAGCTATAATTTATAGTTAACAGGCCCTTTATTTCTAATAACTAAAAATAGTCCGACTTTAATATAGTCCAGTTTCCTACTTAGTCTTATACCTTTCAAGTTTTTTATAAGGAGGTATACTTTATCCCCCTTCTTTAGCTAAGGACCCATTTTTCTTTTCTTATTTACTAACTTCCTTATAGCAGTGTTAGCCTCGCTAATTTTATGCTACATGTCTTTATATAGGCTTTTCATATCAGAAGTTAATACCAAGGCTTTCTCGGTATCTAGTCCTTGTCGAGGATCTAGGAATAGATTCGCATGTCGACCGTAGTTTATAAAAAACGGTAATAGCCTTGTTATATCTAATCGTTTATCGTTATATACTAATTATACTATTAGAAGTAGCGTAACCTAATTGTTTTATCTTCTATTAACGTAGTACCTAAGGTATACTTCTATTATCTAGTTAGTACGTTCAGTCTATCTATCCGTCTAAGGGTAATAGGCTGTCGACATTCGTAGCTTAGTTCTAATCGACGCGATTAAAGTCTTCTAATAGTTTGACGTGAAGAGCTTGTCTCTATCTAAAGTTATTGATTCCGGTATACTATAATCTCTAATTAGTCTGTCTAATAAAATGAATTCAAGCTGACTAATATTATAAGATTCCTTATATAGGATTATAATGGCGTATTTAGTAAGTTTATCGATAATAACTATTATTAAGTCGTACTTATCGTTAGTTACTAGGTTAACTAACCGAGGTAGTTTTATAATAAAGTCTATCGTAATATCTTTCTATAATATGTCTAGAACTTTAGTAAACTGAATCTGTCTATACTTGGCATGTCTTGCAGATTTATTCTGCTAGTAGCATATATATTCCTTGATATATTACTCGACTGACGCTCGCAGGTTCGGTGCGGCGTATACTCTCTAAATGAGTTCTAACGTTTTAGATACTCCTAGATGTCCTAGTAAAGGATTATTATGGTAATCCCTGATTACTTCTTCCGTTACTTTCAGTGGCAAGTACAGCTTCTGCTTGTATAGTAACAGGTCCCGGTTAGGCTATTCCTTCCTAAGTTGTCCGGCTAGGTTGTTATTCTTATATACTTCCTTTAAATCGGGAATTATATATGTCGTGACTTGTATAATCATTACCAGATTCCTTACTAGTACTAATAATCTATCGTTCTCTTATTTTAAGATAGGTTAAGTTATAACGTCTTTTATTTATATATAGTTAGATCGTCTACTTAAAGCGTCTACTTGTCTATTATCTTTTCCTAGGGTGTACTAAATTTTAAACTTATATTGCCTAAGGAGTTTAGACTATCGAACTTATCGTCGATTTAATTCTTTTATAGTTATAAAACCTACCAAGTTTTTATAATTAGTGAAGCTGGTGAGTTCTAAATAACTTTCAGCATATACTCTCTAATACTATAGAGAACAGACGACTACTAGAAGCTCCTTGTCGTGTATATTATAATTCTGTTCTGCTAGAGTCATTTTACGTGAGTAGTATGCTACTGGATACCATTTGCCGTCTCTCTGCTGATAGAGGCATGCTCCTATTATAAGATCCGAAGCATCTGTCTTAATGCGTACTAGTTCTCCATTTCAAAACGTACGGAGTACTAGAGGATCTATATAGGCTTACTTAAGTTCGTCAAATGCTTTCTTCTAATCAGTATCCTATTGAAATCCCGTATCTTTTTTAGTGATTTCTGTTAGTGGCAAGGCCTTCTTAGAGTAGCCTTCTATAAAACGTCTGTTAAAGTTAGCGAATCCTAAGAATCCTTATACCGATTTAATATTATATAGTATAGGCTATTCCTATATAACCTGAATCTTTTTAGGACTTATACGAACGCCTTTAGTTATTATTATAAACCCTAAGAACTTAACTAAGGTCTTATAAAACTCGTATTTCTCTAGTTTTAAGAGGAGTCTAGCTTATAATAAGCATGTTAATACATCTTATATATAAGGGATATATTCCTCGAGGGTCTTAGAGTAAATTAATATATTATTAAGGTATACGATCGTTATAAGATCTAAATAAGCTCGTATAATATTATTAACTAATACCTAGCAGGTTACTAGTACGTTAGTAAGACTAAACGGCATGACTAGGTACTTATAATATCTATATCAAGTCCTAAATACTATTTTCTATTCGTTACCTTCTTTTATTCGAATTAAGTTATACGCTCCTTAAAGATCTAACTTTATAAAGATCTTTACTTTAACTAGTCGATCCTATAACTCGCTAATATTTAGTAGCGGGTAATGATTCTTGATTATTATATTATTTAACTTTTAATAGTCTACGTATAGCCGTAGTAACCCGTCTTTCTTCTTCGCGAAGAGTATCGGATATCCTGCTAGTAATTTAGATTCTCGAATAAATCCCTTTTTTAGGTTCTTATTAAGGTACCCGCGTAGTACTATAAGTTCCTTTTTAAATAACGCATAAATAGGTCTAAACGTGGGTTCCTTCCCTAGTTTAAGTTCGATCTTATAATCCTAAAGTTGGTATTTAGGTAGAGCTTTCACTATTATCTCTTTTATAAAGAGGCGTTTCCATCTTTAATACTCTTATAAGATGTTAGGAGTACTATTAGTTACTCTAAGAACTCTAACTTATTAACCTAGCGGACCGCTACTAGTATCTATTAAGTCGGATCCTTATATTCTAAGGTCATCCTTATTTAAAATTAAGGTAATATATACCTTAACCGTTCTTCGGTTTAATTTCTTATCTACCGTCGTCTACTATCGATATATAGGTTAGAATCTGGTAATATCGCCAGTTCGCTTAAACTTAAGTACTTTTCTTCTCTAGTTAATTACTAGGTTATGCTTTTCTAATTAAGGCATGCCTAATATGATATAATAGGTGGCCATCCCTATAATATCGAAGGACATTTCCTTATAGTGCCGTTAAATTATAAATAGTAGCGAGGTTATTTCCTCGTCTACGCTTCCTTTTAATAGCGTTGACCCGTCGGCCATTCATAAGTTATATAGATCCTTCTTCTTCCGCGTTAGTAGGCCTACTAACCGTACTAGTGCTTCGGAGATAAAGTTTCCAGATACCCCGGAGTCTATTATTGCTATAGTCCGCTGACTATCTATTTTAACCGGTATATTTATATGCATTACGTAGTTCGTTAAATATAGCTGATATATTTCTAGGGTGAGGACATTAATCTCCTTATACTTCCCCTTAGTATAAGGGATTACTCTTTTCCTGAAAAGGATAGGAATCCGGTAGTTCTTTTTATATATATATGCTTCCTGTAGTTATTATAGAAACAGGTATACTAATCGTCTAAGTAGTACTCTAACGTGTACTCGTCATACTTAAGGTGCTTATAAAGACTACTATGCCATCTTTAGTCATGGTTTAGAAACCACTTCCTTGATCTTTTAGTTACTAAATGCTAATGACAACCTATATTATTATAGCTTGACTAAATTTTCCTATACGTTCGGATTCTAATAGATTTTCCCAAGTTTATCTTCGCTTAGTAGTGAATCCTATATATTTCGTCGGTATAGGCGGACTAGTATATTACTCTATACTATAGATGTGCTAAGTCGTTTCTAAACTCCTTCTATAGAAGTCCTCCTGTCACTTTTTCTTAGTAGAACTCTACCCGTTCCTCGAGTTTTATCTATGGATCTTTTGATATAGAAGCTCGAGATACTGCTCTATTACCTTCTTTCTTAGAAGTATGGCTAAGGTTTTCCCAGTCGGAATCGTCCTCGCTTTCTCGGCTTTATTCGGGTTTTCCCTTCCGAATATAAGCATTATTATATTCGTTATTAGAGTCTAATTCCTTGAGTTATTTATAAATATCCGCTAGCTTTTATTTAATCTTTATAATATTCCTCTATTTCTTAGCTATTTCCTCGCGTAATTCTTCTTCTCTAGATTATAGTTCTCTATTAATAGGTAGATCGACGAGGGCTAGTAAATTATCTATAATTGCATCTAGCTTAGTATCGTTATACTCCGTTTCTTATTAATCCTTTAGAGGTTTAGTCTTCCTAACTGGAACTCTTTCTAATATGTTTAACTGAGGTCGTTTTACTATGTTTTTCGACCTGTAGTCTTTAGCGATGTGGCCCGGTTTGCCACAGCCATAGTAATTCATTACTTTCTTACCCCCTTGCTATTTCTTACCTCTAAACGGTTTCTTTCTTTCGGTGAAGTCTAACTCTATTGGCATTGGATTATAAGGATCTCGTGAGAATCGCTTCTTCCTATAGCTTCCTCCGGAATAGAGTCCTGTATAACCGAGTCTAGAAACTCTACTATTATAGCGTAGTTCTATAGCTAACTTATGGATCTAGTTATCGACTTACGTCGAGGCTCTTATTAATAAGTCTAAGTTATTATAAACGGCTCCATCTCGTATAAGTTCCTTCTTTACCTAAGGTTTTAATCCTCTTTAATATATTACTATTAGCGCGTTATTATCCTAGTCGGTTCTTATAGAGTACTATTAGAACTGCGTTACGTACTTAGATGCCGACTTCTTTTATATTAAGTACTAGATGACTTTTATTACTACGCTTGCTTTATTAGAAGGTCCGAATATTCGTCTTATTTCTCTATAAAAGAGTGTCAGGCTCTCTATCTATAACTTAATAGAGATATTATTATCGTCGTCGGGATCTTCTATATATTATTTAAGAAATGGGGCGGACTACCTCTAGGCCCGTCCTCTTATATAAGTTATTATAAATAATGGTTATTTCTTTAGTCTAATAGCGTCTTTATTAAAATAGAAGTATAGCTATATCTATACTAACTATTCTTTAAGCTTGTCTCGATCGCTATAATATAAATCTGGTTTAGTAACTTTAATACCTTCTTTAACCTCCGCTATTACTAACTATCGTGGACCGCGTTCACTCGGGGTGAGGTCCCTTTATCCTGAGGTACTCATCTTAAGGGTACTTAAAGTGTTACGACCCGTCATCTTCTAACTAGAAGGCTTCGGAGTCTAGGTGGATCTCGTAGAGAGGAGTGTTAAGGACTAGGGTAAATAGGCTTCGTACTAAACTAGTCTAATACAGGTAGAGTATTATATTTAGTATCTAGGAGATATCTAGGTTAATAATATAAGTTAAGCACGAAGCTCCTATCTAAGGAAAAGATTACGCTTTCTATATAGATATAGGAAAGTCTATACTCGTACTAGTCGCTAGTAATCGACCTGTATTAACTAAAGCGATTAGGTCGAGTAATCGCTCGACCCGTTATATCAAGGTATATTCGACTTTGGTAAGCGCTTATAACGTCTGCTAAGGCTCTACTACTAAGGTTGTAACACTAGTAATTTAAATTATAAAAGCTAGTAGTAATATCTATATATAAGTCTAAATATATTACTATAATAGAGGTATATAAAGAAGCTCTATATCTAGGCCCTATACTTAAAGAGCTAGGGTATAATAAGGGAGTAGTACTAGTACTCCTAAGTATTAATAACTAGGTAGCTATAAAATTAGCTATTAACCTAATTAATTATACTACTATAAAATATATTTAAATAAGATACTATTTAATTTATTAACTAGTTTTTAAAACTAAAGAAATCTATCTTAAATAGGTTAATACTAAAGCTTAATATATAAATCCCCTTATTAAACCTATTAGTCCTATTAACTTTAGCCTAGCTAGATAATAGTTAGGACTAGCTCTAGGTAAAGTATAAGGGTATTTAAATATAGTAGTTAATAATAGGGATACTACCTTATTATTACTAATCTAAGAGGGAGTATTATAATTTAGGCTAGGTTAACCTTAGTAGTTACTAATTAGGACTAGTTAGGGGGCCTTATAGATTAATAGAGATTTCTTGTAATAGTTATTCTATTCTATATAGCTATATCTATCCATTTAGTTATTATAATACTATTACACTACACCTAAATCACGTGCAGATAACTCATTAATCATCATACCATTCAACAGGTTTCAATGGTAAGCTGACCGATTATTTGCGCTAGTTTTTGGAAGTCCGGGTCAACCTCGGCTGATGACAAGTTGGGGGATTTTGGCGTAGAATACACCAAGAGAGATTCTTCCTCCATGCGTTCCTTTCTTCATTAGTTGTCAATACTATTGCACTACACCCACGTGCATATGTCTCATGCCGATCATATCGTTCAACAGACATTACTTTGAGTTGAGTTGGTGGGCTACTGTCGCAACCCCCAGACTGTGCCGCTGCCAAGGCTCACGGCCTGCCAACCACCACCTCTTCTGTTGGCGTGTTGGTAACACCATTCTATAGCGCAGCAGCAGCAACGAAGACGGGTGCCTCGCTTTCATTTATTCCCAATTATCATGTCCCTACCACGAGCAAAGTCAGTCGTCGAGAGATATGGGGGGAAACCTGTACTGGACCCATTGAAAAACCGAGGTAATAACACACATTCCCAACCGTTCTTCAGCTGACAACCCATAGCATCACAATCACGCGGTATCAAACAAAACAAGTCTATTCCGCCTATTCGTAAGAGCGCACGTCTACAACGAAGAGAACGTCTCTATCAACAACCGGAGATACAAAAGCAACTATTTCAGCTTCCTTCTCCAGCCATTACCACGCCTGACAAAGTGGTATGCTCTACAACTCCTTGACGTACAAGTGCGAGCACTGACTTGGGCTAAGCGCCTAGGAGAACCAGTCAAAACCTTCAATTTAAATCGCAAACGGAAGCGGAGCAAAGAGCTTGGACAGGATCATAAAGCTGAGGTCAACGGACCTGCCCGTACACCATACCAAGCCCAGGAAAGACATATTCGGAAACGTCAACGAACCTCACTTGCGAATCCCATCGTTGAGAGCGCAATACGGACAGATTTCTGTGGTGACGCAAAGAGTAACAACGTCGACCCGATCCAACGCTGGGTGGAAAAAGGAAGCTGGCCTGGAGAACATTTTAAGCTGGACAGCAACATGAGTCAGTCTGTTACCCGAAAAAGGTCCACACCATCTCTCAGCAGACGTGATTCGGATATCAGCGGTGTTTCTTTGAGAGAGGGAAAGAATCCTGCTGTCAGAAGTAGGCGTTACCAGCACATACTTGAATCCGTGGGCATCTACATGGGCCAGCCTGAACCGCACCTGCGAGCGGCCCAAAGTGACAAGGCCCTTTACCAAGAATTACTCAAGAGAGAACAACCAGTCCCAAAAGACTCTCTATTTAACGATGAACTATTTGAATCGACTTGTGAAGATATAGCAAACCGAAATGAGGCGAGAGTGATTCAAGACATTGGTCGATTGATCGTCCCCGCTCCAGAAGAATTATTTCGTCGTGGGGCAAAACACCTTAAGGACTTGATTGAAACCGTTGATGAAAGCTGGATCAAATCCATCCCCCTCGTCAAAGGTCCCCGCCCGCAGCCCGACTTTGCTGTAGGACTCAGATCATCTGCATTCACCCCTGATCAACTTAAGAAATTACAACCCTCTATTGGTGATTGGCAGACGACGTCTCGTCTAGTAGCTACAGATGAGATGTATTTCCCACTCCTCACAGCGGAGGTTAAATGCGGCAACGAAGCACTAAATATCGCAGATCGCCAGAACGCTCATAGCGCTGCCGTTGCGGCAAATGCTGTCGTTGAGTTGTATAGACTCGTGTCCCGTCAGTACGAGCTGAACCACAGAATCCTTACCTTCTCAATTTCGCACGATAATGAGGCTGTAAGAATGTACGGGCATTATGCGTTGATCAAGGAAAACCACACTTCATTTTACCGTCATCCTATAAAGAAATTTGATTTCACCAGCGAGAATGGCGCAGAGAGGTGGACTTCATACAAGTTTACGTTGAATGTCTTGGAATTATTTTATCCAATCCATCACGAAAGAATCTGTTCCGCCATTAACCAGCTACCCAACCCAGAAGACTTCGCTGTAGAGTCCTTCGAACAAAACGACAGTGAATTGACCACCTCGTACTCACAACAGAGAGGACCGGAACCTCCGTCATCACAGACCTCCGAACCTGTGTTCAAGAAACCAAAGGGAAAAGGCAGGAGATAGTTGCATATTGGGAAAATAGAAGAAAATATATATGCAAGTCTTCAATCCTGCTCTTGAGGCGATCAAAACACAATCCTAGTTAATTACCTTCCACGTCCAGACTGCTCCCATCCTCCCTGTTGCAAGCCTTTCCTGGAGCTCAGCCTTATTGTCATTGGGAATTTCATGTCTTCCAATCCGCCTTGTAGTAATGACTCGTTCTGGGCTGCAATCAAGGCACTTCTGCCAGCAAGAGCGCGGTCTTCATCCTGTTCCGCCTCAGACCCGCAGCACGTCTGTGCTACTGGCGGCTGTATCTTCAGTACTGGTCTGACCGTAGACCTGACGAACTCAAAATTTGTCCTTCAGGAGGAGGCCAATTCGATTTTTCCATTGATATATATTTTGTAATATTTGTCGTCATTTTGAACAACTATGTATAGTGTCGAGTTGGCCAACTCGTTCACTTTCTTAGATATTGTTGCGTTTTTCAGTGAGGCAACTGACAACCTTGTGCAATGTCTCTAGGACGGGTTGATATGGAACAGTCTCTTCGGGATTAGCTACATTATCAGAAGGCGAACGGGATGACAGCAACCACAAGTGGCGAAACTCGCAATTGGCAACATCCACAGCTAGAGATCCATGACCAGCGACATCCACAACCTGCGGCATCCAGAAACAGCAGCATCCAATGGATAGTACAAGAAATTTGTGACCGGCGCTACAGTCTATTCACTTCTGAAGTATAGCCTATATAGACTGTTCCTCAATGCTTTGCCGTTTTAATATCGTAAGGGCTGGCACTAAGGTTTCTTCTATCGTACCTAGTCCATCGAGACAAGATCCAGTCATAGTTGGTTGTAGTGCCATCCTGGAGGGGCTTACCGCTATTGATCTTGGTCTTGTCCAATGTCTCTAAACCATTCGTTTCCGCATCATTAAAAGAACTCCGCTGCAGTGGTCTTGATTTTTACCATTAGAGTCGATGTTGAGGTTAGGCCTACAGCGGGACAAAGGCTACCTTGGCTATTGAGACGTATGGAGCGAAGAGAGAAAGAGGCTGTATTTATATAGAGTGGATATATGATGACAACGTATATAATAGCGCATTTAGTACACGGATAATTTACTATAGGCTACGGGCATCTAAAATTAAAGGGAAAGAGCGAGCGAAAGATAAAGAGGGCAAACGTAGGAGACAGCGTGGTAGGCGGTCAGTGGAGCTATGACCGGCTCCTTTCTGACTAGCATCTAAATTAGGCTAGCTAGACGCTCTCGTTTAGACTTATAAGGACATTATAGTAAAGCGGCGGCACCTAGGTCAACAAGCGGTCACGTATTAGCCTGGGTTCGGGGAAACTATATAGGTACATAGTTTCCCCGAGCCCACATGACCGTCTGCTGACTCAGCCGTCGCCGCTCTGCTAGCGCGCTAAGGCTCATTTTGTCAATGTACTCCCTCTATGCTCCCTTATGCTCCCTCTGTGCTCCCTCGTGCTCCCCCCCTGCTCCCTTATGCTCGCTCGTTGCTCCCCCGTGCCCCCCTTCAGCCACTTCCTATTTTTCTGCCGTTCGCTCTGGCTGTTGCATTCTTGCAAAGTTTAGACGAGAGCGTCCATTCAGCTCGAATTGGATGCTGATCAGAGGCTCCATATTTGGCTCTACCGAGTGATTTTGAGTCTACCTGTTTAAGCTCGTCATATGCTCTGTTCCAAGTAGACTATTGAGATGCACTACAACACTGTCCCTGTCTCGTACAGGAAACAGCCTTTCCGCAGCCCAAAGATTGAACAAGAGCTTTCATTCGCTGAGAAAGTCGATCCAGATTCCTAGGTGAAAGAATTCACTCGGTCAAATTTGCCGGGAAGCCCGGAATGGTCGAGTTATCCCAAGTTCCAAACGGTGCTTTTAAAGCGTCTGTGACCTGCTGAATTACCATGGTAGACTTCTGTGGTCTAGTTTTGTTCTGGTGTATCTTGAATGAATCGTATCCATCCTCGATATTATCGTTTTTTGAATACACATGGACGTTATTGGCGGTGGACTTTGGATCGCCACCCCACCCATCGTCAGAGTACATGTTGAGCGACACATGGAGCCGGATATCACTGTTCGATGTATGATGGGGGGAGCTAGGGTCTTCAAATCAGTATGATTGGCAGGGTGAATAACGCTGCAATTTCGCCAACTCACGTGACAAAGACGACTAAAGGGGGAATAGGAGCAGTCGGAACCTTCCCCTTCGTATCCTAAAGATTCGGGTTAGACAGTCAGGCAGGAAAGGTCGAGCGAATGAGCTTACAGGTGTCGCAGCATTCCATGCTGCAACAAACTGACTGATTAGGCTCAACATATTTTCGAGGTCTGGCGCTGGAAGCACTCCGTGGGGGAATAAAACGCCTAGCTGGCGACCGCCAACATTTATAATAGTACTTCCAGGATTGGGATTGGAAGTCTCCATGGCGTTCGCTGGTTAAGAAAGCAATGTAGATAGTCGCTGCTCTTGTTCTTTGATTTTGTGTCGTGAATTGCAATAATGAACTGGAATGATTTCGGGGAGCCTTGAGCGTGAGCAAACTTATATACATATTGCAACGTGCCATACTGATGTGTCTGGCTGCAAGCTAAATTAATGCAAGAACAAATGTATTCACAGATAGGCTGATAGAAGGACAACGAGCTCATCCGACTGGCTGTCAAGCTGAGAGACTACTGTAGAACAGGTCAAAGACGGAGACTGCTTTGCAACTGCTCGAGCCAATGATCTTTGATGCGGCGTTTTGAAGCAAGCTGAGGACTGACCATTCGCACATATTCAGTCGACATTTCTGGTAAGATGATGGTGATAGCTCTCACTACCCCTCTGTCCTAGATAAGCCACATTTCCAATCAGGAATGCACTTTCTAGCCAAGCTAGCACGCCCTGCATGACTTTCAGCTCAAAGATCAACGCAATTTGCAGCCACGAGAAATCCAGCCGTGAACGCAAAGCCGAAAGCCACTCGTCCTGGCATACAGCTGACTCTCTCTCGAAATGCCGGCCGATGTGCGAGCTGCAACGGACGCCGTAAGTGCGCGCAAATATCTCCCGGTTTCTCATACCGTTTGACAGCAAGTATCTCCATCATCGCATATTGATCGCTAATGTCCATAGCAGAGTTCATGGCTCAGATTGCTAGGATGAGTAATGCGTAGAAGAGTTCACCCCCTTCTGGTCCAAACTTACTTCTGGTCCAGCCCTAAGGGGTTAGTAGCCCGGAGCTCTTGAAGCTCCGTACTCCGTCGCCTAGCTCCGGGCGTGCTCTAGGTACTCACGTACTCTTAGGCCTTAATACTATCACTTCTATAGATCCTCAGCTAGGCTCATTTTATAACTAATTTTACTATAATACGGCAAATTACAAAAATACCACACTTTTCTGGAATATTTTCAAAAATGCCACCCCCATATTTTAAAAATACTACACCGGGGACTTACGCACCCTGGACGCTGGGCGCATCAGTCCTAGGGCCGCCTTTCAAGCCTGAGATTCCGGGCAGAAGACCCTATAGCAGCCCCTATAGCAGCTACCGTGGTCTGGCTACCTTGGTAGGGCTCCCCAGGCAATTACCTAGCCTGAGAAAAGAGCGCTGAGTACCCTAAGCTCTAGGGATAAGTCCCTGAAGAAGTTATATTTTACCCCTAAAAATTTTATTCCCTATGACAATAGCGACGGTTAGGAGGTCTATATAGGAGGTCTCTAGGCCTGTCTATGCCCTAGGGATAGACTTACCGGAAACTAACTTACGGGGGCTACTGCGGGGTGTTCCGCGCTGCAAGGGGGCTGATGCGCCCAGCGTCCGGGGTGCGTAAGTCCCCGGTGTAGTATTTTTAAAATATGGGGGTGGCATTTTTGAAAATATTCCAGAAAAGTGTGGTATTTTTGTAATTTGCCGACTATAATAAGTACTCGCGTTTAGGCGTTCTATAACTCTTATAGCGGAAATAAATTTGATACAGTACGTGGTTATAGCAAGCGAGGGCGTGAACTAGAAGTAAGTGTGGACCGGAAGGGGGCGATGTAGACGGAGAAGTACGCGTATCATGTGTAGACCAGAGTACTACTTGATCAAGAGCCTTTTTCAGCCAGCCACACGGCGCCTCTTTAACAGTCGTTGTCATTTGCTATCGACATACCAAAAAATCGCGAAATTTAGGGTCGGGATATACACAAAAGTGCACTACAATCCTCCTTATCCGTGCTCTTTCCTACGAATACTAGGGTTAGCCTGCAAGGCTGCCAACACATTGTATGCGCCGCCGTTACTTCTTAATACTCCAACAATGTTTCCACCATAAAAAAGCACTGTCCCTGAGCCCAAAGCGTTCTTCATTCAGCTCATCGTCGGCGAGAATGGAAGAGCCAGCCTTTTTCTACAATGGAAGTGACGAAATGGAGGACATATATCAGTATAAGCCAGGGGGCTATCATCCCGTGCGCCTCGGCGATGTGCTGCCTAGAGACCCTGCATCGACTACCCACAGGTACCGTATTTTACAGAAACTCGGTCATGGAGCGTTTGCCACGGTCTGGCTCGCAAAAGATGTGACCAATCAACTGTAAGACTACCCTAAGCTACTGTCACAACTATCAGGGTGAGCTAATGTACTGTTATATAGCGGTTATGTTGCCCTGAAGTTGAACGTGTCAAGCATCTTTGGCAAGAACAACGAAGCCCGCATTCTTTATCTCCTCAACGATTCTACTTATGACCAACCTGGATATCGGAACATCATCCGCCTCCTTGACGACTTTAGCATTGAAGGTCCGAATGGTAGTCACGATTGTCTGGTCACAGAAATCGTTGGTACCATGCATGAGGTTAAATCTCAACGGAATATTCAGTTCCGGCCCAAAAACATGTCAACTCAGGCCATGGCTGGTCTATCATACATACACAGGAGGGGGGTGGCTCATGCTGGTGTGATTATCCATACGCAATTGCCTTTGAAACCGCTAGAATGCCATTGAATTCTTTCCTGGGTGGCTGCTGATTGGAAGAGCAGATTTTCACTGCGGCAATCTCGGGTTCGGCTTACCTCAGCTGCAAGATGTATCTGAAGAAGCTATTATGGACCACTTTTCTGATGTTGAATGCATCCCGGTCATCCCATGCAACCCTGAAGCTGTCAGCGACTCTTTCCCCCCATACCTAGTCACCCCAATTTCCATCATGGACTATTTGGTGGGTACACAAGCGATGCCGTCTACCTCCGAGAGCTTCGATCTGAAGATCATCGATTTTGGAAATTGTGAGTTCAGGCAGACGTCTGTGAAGGCTTCGATGGCTCATGCTGCAAATAATTAGCTTTCAGTGATCAGGAAACAAAGCCGCCGCCCAATACACCAATTTCCATCCGCGCCCCTGAGGTGACATTCTGTGAGCTCACAGGTGGGGAGATCGGATCTAGCTGGGATAAATCAGTAGACATTTGGGCTGCTGCCTGCACAGTGAGTGTTGCAGCCGGGCCATGTGCTGGGAATTCTTGCTATCTTCCCGAGATTACACAGCTCATACGACTTGTAGCTGTATGAGTTGAATTTTGGTCACATCTTATTCTACGGGATGGGCAAAGGAGACGCAATCATCTACCGAACCATTCAACTAGCCGGACTTCTACCACCTTCATGGGTGCAGTATTGGGATTTGGAGAAGTATAGCAAGCAGAACAAAAGTATGTAGCCTCTCCCTGGATTCTCTCCCTAGAGGGCATTGCTTTAACTTTGTCGTCGCAGAGTTATCGAACATTGATCCGGATACGTTTTGGGCAGATCGCGCTTCGCAACTGACCAAGCCAGATATTTCTGATTCGACTAGGAAGGAGATATTTGGACTGATTGACCTGCTGAGAAACATGTTGAGAATCGATCCAAATGAGAGACCGGGCATTTCTGAGCTCTGGAGTCATTCATGGCTGGCGGGTCAGAAGCCCGAATCATTTCAACCGAGATAGGGAGTGGAATTTCAAGGGTTGTAACGGGCTTCGTGATACCGCCTCAAGACCAGATGCAAGACTGCACCCTGAATCGTCCTGCATCATCCATGTCATCCCTCAACATCAGCCTCGCTTTTCCATCAATAGCTTCGTCGAGTCCTCGGGATCCAGCAACAGATTGGAGAGAGATGGGAGGGGCATGATGTGCTGGCGTTAGGCTACTACAGCACTAGCTGATTGGCGCGGAGAAGATTAAATGCGATCGTACGTCGGATCATCGAGAAAGCATTGTAGTTGCCTAGACACTGCGTCTCATATCCTGTCAGGACTTCTGTCCAGTATTATGGTCTTCTCGTTGGCTAACAGAAGCGCCCTACGAGCGCCGTGTTTCTTCATGTGTGTCAGGACTTGTGGCTTAGAGGCGGTTTAGCAAGGGATCTGTCGAGATCTGTTGCTTGTATCTCCCGGCGCCACGTGCTTCAGTTGCCGCCCTGCGCAGCTCCCAGGTTGCACTTCTGGTGTCCTTAACCTCACATCGCGCATCCTAAGCTTCACATACTCACGTCGCGCCTTATTTATATATATACGAGTCTGATTTAGTCGTTCCATCTACGCCGCCTGACATCGCCAGACGTTGCACAGAGGCAAGGAGCTATGGAATCTCGATAGTCTACTTTCTAACGGCGGCACCTTAGCATGCTGAAACTAAATTCCGAACTCCAGGTTTGGGGATAGGCCGCATCAGAAGGCGTGGCGCATCGTTCTTTGTCCACGTACATCCCTTCTTATCATTGTTGGCAATCTGTAATCAAGCTATGGGCTAAGACGTAGGCTAGGCAACGCCAGTGCTTGTGTGAGACAGAGCTTCTACGCGCAGTTGGAAGTAGTGTCTACCACTCAAGTCGCTTCCACGAGAACAGTCGAGATTTCTATACAAGCGCATCCTGGCAACGACATAATATGCATATGGAGTGCACTGACCATCAAGAGCCGGTGTGAATTGATCTGCTTATAGTGACCCGTTATCGATTGTGGCAGGCACTATCATCTGTCCCACAGCACAGACAACGACGGCAAGATGACAGCAACGACCAGCATGCTTGTTATCACTTTCGGCGGATTCAGAACCCGGCTGAGGCCACCCTCGGTGATGTACAGAACAATCTAAAGCACCTGGCCTTGGGCGCGCCGTTTCCCATATATCCCGCTCCGGCGAAGCCAGTAGTCGCTCGCTCTGGCTGTCGGCGTGCTCCTGTTTAGCTGTACAAGTTGATGATAAGTCGCTTTGTCGCCGTGGAAGAGGGACTTGGAGATTGTATAGGAGAAATGCTTGCGGCGGGCAGACATCGACACAGAAAATTTGTTTAGAGTTCAAGTTTGAAGTTGGAAAACTCACCTTTGCTCCCTTGCGCTTCCCCCCTACTCCCTCATGTTCCTCGCTACCTTCAATGTACCATGATCATGTTAACACATCAGATAAGCTTAACTCTCTTCAAACCGATCCAGTAGAAAAGCGCATCAGATATGGATCCTCCATAAATCCCAATTAAAAAAAAAAATATCTAGGCATTTTATAGACTGGTGAACCATGAACCGTCTTAGGTTAGGGGAGTCGAACCCCCCGTCCTTGTCTTTTACATCTATTGCCATGGATGCACCGGTAGCTAATACGGTAGCTATCCTAGTCCTATTACACCAATTCTGACTACAAGTAGCTACTCTAAGAGTACGAATCTAACGGCCCGTAGGTCTTTTTTAAAGGAGTACACCCACGGTATCCTGCTCTATAAAGGGAGACTGACTATCGAGAGCTTGCTCAGTATAGTCCCTAGCTCTTTATAGAGTCTTTTTACCCACTGAAGTACGATCTAAAGAACTTCGCTTATACCAGCTCTATTCTGTAGATCAAGTAGTACAGCAGACCTACTACGTAGTCCGAAGACTGACGAGTGTTATACTAACGTTTGCCCCGAACTCAATGACAGCCCCTGTAGGATTCGAACCTACGTAGTAGCTGTATCTAGTACAGGTCTACTGCACCAATAGCAGTGTGTGTCAAACACCGCTGAGGCTAAATCCCAATTAAGGGCCTCTGAAACAATATATCAAGAATGTTGAGCTTTTTCGCCTTCCCTCATCTGCCCTGTAACTGCCTCGGACCAAAGTTTCCCCACCCAGCACGACACCAACACATCCTGCATTGGCTTTTCAACTCCGTGCTCGAAGCACAACGTTGGCGTCACGTCTTCCATCCCCGTGCGTGCAAGCAATTTGCCCTCCTCGGTCATCCAACGGCAGCCTTTTCTTTTCTTTTCGACCAGTCAGGCGTGGTGCGGAAGAGATATTTGCTGGATTCCATGCCAGCTTTACGAGAGTTCATGTGAAGCTTAGAGGGATGCTGTTGCTGTCGAGACGAGAGGATGTGATGCCGGACTTTCCACCCGCTAGTCCAGTCCCGAACCATCCTGATCGTGCCGGCGAAGGAAGATGAGGCTTGCTTGCCGTCACAAAGAGAAAGTCGCTGGTAGTCGGGCGACTCGCACGTGATCTTGTACAGCACGTTGCTTGCGTCAAAGATCCCTGACGGAAGGGGGTATTCAACCATATCCGCACGGGGTTCCGCGATCCGAACACCCAGTGCTGTTGAGGGGGTATCAAACGGATTCGAGATCTGATAAATCCGATTGGGTGAGAGGTGAGCCACCGTCGGGTAAATAAATTGGCCAACCAGGAGACCTTGTTGAATAGGCTTATCAAAGGTCAATGCGATCTTTGATCGCGAATCGCTCCGATTCGGCCTATTAGTTTGTTGCGGACTTGCATTGTGGTCATCTTTAGTTCGTGCTGTTACAGGCCTTGTAGGTATCTCGATGTCCCGGCTCTCTTTCGCCCCAGCTTTTGCTAGCATATCGACAATCGCAATCTGGTCGGTTCGTATGGCGAGATCCAGCGGTGATGCATCCTGGTCTGAAATTGGAGAGAGCTCAGTCCCAGCATTCATCAAGAGCTTGACACACTCAGTATGGCCATGGTAAGCGGCCCAGTGCAAAGGTGCCCAATCAAATTGCGTGCGAATCGAACCGTCTGTTCCACTTTTGAGCATGTATCTCACCACGGACGTTTCGCCATTCTGGGCTGCAATGTAAAGCTCGCTGACGCCTTGAAGGCCTTTAGCGTTTGGATTAGCGCCTTCTTCCAATAAGACGTCAAGAATTCGCTCATTCCCAGTACGAAGATTGGAGCTCCATGGAGTGCGGCCTTCATCGTCCTGGCAGTCAATCTCAGCCCCTAATCTGAGCAACAGGCGTAGCATATTCTCATCTCCACGGCGGGTTGCTCTGTGTACTACAGACTGGCCTGCGCTGTCTGTTGAATTGATGTCGAGATCTTCACTAAGGAGGACTTTTACCGCTTCTTGATGTTGACATTCTACAGAGACGAAGAGCGCGATTGCTTTCACATCTAGAGCTTGATGCCCATTTTCGTCCGAATTCCGTTCTAGGGTTTTTCGGAGAGCAAAATAGTCGCCACGATACGCAGCAAGCAGCACTTGTTCTGAATGATGTTCTTCGGATTTGGTCCCACGAACCTCTGTCTCCGCCTTTGCCGCAATGATGTCGGAGACACTGTGCCAATTCCGCTCTATTATGAGAAGGAAGACGCCTTGCCCATGCTCGCTGGCAAGATCAACCCGGGCGCCGCTGGTGATAAGAAATTCGACGGCTTTCTCAAAACCCCTTTCAATTGCTAGCGCCAACGCTGTTTTTCCAGTCTCGTCTAATGTATCGATATCACCGGTATCTTTGATAAGCAAGGACGCCACTCGAGCAAGGCCCATCGATGCAGCTAGATGCAGGGCTGTGACCTCCGGCATCCGATTGACGATATGTACCGGCTCTAGACCCTCCGATATCTGAACGGTTCCTTTTGCGGAGGTGTAAGTTGTATCCGAAAATGCCCTTTCCAGAGATTCCTCCTCAATTTCGCTTCCATCCAAGGCATAGTCTTCGCTTGTCGGATCCTCACTCAGCGTAGGACTGACCAAAGTCTCTCCAGCAAGGGAATCCGAACTTTTTACGATTGTACCCAGTGAATTTTTACTGTGGTAGAAACCAGATCGAATAAGGTCCAAGCTATCCAACAGCGATAACAGAGGTTTGCGTTTTTCTGGATGCGATAAAAGCCTGTAGATAACCTCCAGCACTGATGGCTCCAGGGTGTCCTCTGGGTTGAGACGAGCATGGTCACCCATATACTGGGCAGCATAACAAGCTAGAGGAAAATCACGAACAATTGTCCAGATACTAGCATTTCTGAGTGACTCTAGAGCGAGATATGTCGCACAGCTCATTGTGATCTTGGCGTGGAATCCAGGAAAGCGGACTGAACGGATGGACTCAAAATAGCTCTTTGTAGTATAATGAACCAGATTGACGATGTTAGTGCCTGGATCAATTACAACTAAACCCGCACAGAGCGCTGTGATACTTGTTCCGTCCATGATGTCCTCTTCATCTAACTCAGTGCGGTTGGGTTCTATAGCTAGAGCATGCTGGAGTTCACCAAGTGACAAAGGTCGGAAGGCGTAGCTGACCCATGCAAGTGTCTTCATGGCGATGTTCTTATGGTCGTGTTCTTGCGAATCAATGCGGCCTATAGCCTCGTCATATGTGTCTGTCAACGTTGTTGGCAGACTTTCGAGCTTTTTGCGAACATGCTTGATGGACAGTGCTGCAGCACTGCTCAATGACTCAACATGGAGGCGCGCAAGAAGAAACCTAAAATACGATTAGCATCATTCTAGTAGGCTATCAAGCATCGTTAAGCTACATGTCTGCGGCCGTTACAACGACAGCACTTTTGACATCCTGTCGGATCGACGGGCTTTTCTCAACAACTTTTCGGAGGTTCTTGTTCTTCAAAATCTGACGGTCGATATACAATTCAAGGTCGGCCTTGTTGGCTTTGATTTCGAGTTTGTCGGCGCCTTCAAGCTCCTCCTCGATGTTATAAGGAAACGGGAAGTTAGCAGAAGTTGCAGGCCCAGCTCTTCTGATCTCAGGATTTCCATCAACTCCCACTGCATCTCCTCCGTGCATTCATCAAGTGCATCAACAATAACGTATGTTCTTTTCATAGGTTTAAGAACGTCGGTAAGCACATCTACAAGTTCCTGCAGCGAAAGGGAAGTATTCTGCTTTTGATGCTGCTCAAAGGATTTTGAAAGTGCCGTTGGAACAGCTTCAAGCTCTTGAATCAATTGAGATAAAATACTTCCAACGATGTTTTCAAGTGTTTGCTGAGGGTCGTTGTACTTAATGTACACGATGCTAACACCAATCTCTTTCAGATGGACTTCCCTTTTAGTTCTCTGTTGGCGAAGGAATCCGATTATTATAGAGCTTTGGCATATTAGTCTATCAACATTAATGGCAATAATAAGACTTACGCCATAACCGTTTTGCCGGCACCAGCTGTATATTTGTTGTTAGATGTAATTTCAATGCATTGGGGAAATGCTTTCGACATACGGATTCCAGGGCACCATAGTAGACTCACTTTGCCCGCCAGCCATCCTTTAAATTGAGATGAGGTCAAGAACCATCGGCCTGATCCAAGCTCCGGTCTTCTAGAAATCGTCTCATGTATCTTGCTCATTTGTAGTGGAGTGAGCCAACCTAAAATGTCAGACCGTAGTTCCTTCAGTTGGGCATCTTGCTGTCTGTCCTTGATTCTTTCGACAAGAGAATGCTGGTCATCGAGTAGGGGCGTATTGGCATAGAGTTGTAACCTAGTGATGCGTTCAAGCACTGCATAAACTTGGCTTTTCGTAAAAGACCACGTTCCAATATTCCAGAATGCTTTGCCACGAGACTGCGAGTTTGGTTGGGCGGTCGTCGGATCTAGCTTGAGTATTGCTGCAAGGTCCTCGTAAGCTCTTGAGGAATTGTCGCGGCAGGTCCTGACGCTCCTCAAGCCATTCCTGCACGGCCGGATCTGCAATTGAAGTACGCTTTTGTAGTCTCTCTAGCAATCTGATAAGAATTCTACTCTCATTGGCCAGTAGCCTGCGATCCGCAGATGCATCTCTGGTATTCGACGCGTATTCCACCAAGGCTGACGTGGCTCTGAGTGTGATCTCGACAACTGCAAGGACATTTGCCGCCACGCCGAGAGGATCCATTCAATCAAGTCTTTCCCTTCAAGAATATGTCTAGGAGACGGAAGCTGGTTGTCACCACGAGAGAAAAGGCGCATTCACTATGCTAAGGAAGACGGAAAGAGACATGATAATGTTGGTAGATTTTAAGGAGGGTTGGATGGCGGCTAAAAAAAGATTTCTATCCTGCACAAGATAAAAGGTGGGTGCCAGGCGGTGTAGATTGTATTGATTCGCATTGGCCTGGCGATTGGGGCGAGATTGCCCGAGAAGCAATCATTCTGGTAATGATGGGTAGGTTACTTGCAGAGACTCATACTGGAACCACACCACCTTTTTTCCGTATTTGAGGGGGCAGTGCAATGCAGGCCCCCTAACCCCTAAAAGATGCCCGCAGCCGCGTCTGTGGAGCCAACCCCATCAATTTTTTAACAGTTGGAACCCAAATCAGTTGCAAGACTTGGCTATCCTTGGGAGAGCTATTGGGCTACAATAAAGTACCTAGGTAATATGATGTCCGCAACAATGGCAATAGCGCTACGCTTGCGGGATGTTTTATTGGCTGGCTAGACTAGCTTGACAGCTGCTGGGACCTACTGATAAATGATTAATAGAACGGTTGATTGTTTAGCTATAGACACGTTGGCTGATGAGGGGTAATTGGACTAGCGTTGGAAGCATGTATTTAGGGAGCCAGATGCCCCTATTATTCCTACTCCTTAGCAACCCCCATAGTAGCAACAATATCAGAAGACGACAAGACACATCCTACCTTTTCTTTGGCTATTTGTAGTCCATGCCAAGCATATAGGGCTGATACTAATATCCAACAGAAAAGGGTTGGAAGACTTGAATCCTCGATAAAGTATATATATACCCCCACAGCTCCCCTTTCTTAAGAGGGCGCGCCCCCGCGTCCGTTTACCGCTAGTCTTAACTAGTTATATAATTAAGATCTTTTAGGCTTATATATAAAGATAATAAGGTTATTCAACTATATTATACTACCGAGAAAGTTATAGCGAAAACGGGGCGTAGAAGGGCGTACTCTCCTAATTCTATTTATTTTTATTAAGGTCTATTAAACTAATCGGTCTAGCCTATAAGTATAGCCTAGAGGTACGACTTTTACGGATTATAGAGGGCGCTGAGAGGATTAAACCTAGCGCCCCTTAAGATATAATAGAATATTTCCGCTGATAGCCCCGCCTTCAGCTCTAGAAAAGGGTTAGAAGACTCTAGTCCTCTTATATAGGCTATAACGCCCGTAAAAGGATACACCGATAAAGTACATATATACCCCCACACCAACACCTACTAGTATACTTGGCGCAGCGTAGGCGCGCCACTAGCTACCTTAAGTATGGTGAGTTAGGACTGCTCTGCCCCGTTTCTAAAAGGCTTTATTCTCCCTTCACGTCTTTGAATATCCCTTTACGTGCAACAGCGCGGAGACCAGCGCACCGTGTACTCACCTCAATGCATCATTGAAGAATATTCTTTCTCATCAATATAAAGCAATACATCTAGCGCTCTGTGAATATTCTTCGATGAGTACGAAATGAGAAATGGCAGTCTGGCCCCATCCGAAAGTCCTCGAGGCTGGGAGCAATGTCCTGTGGCTCGCTCCGACTCTGAAGCTTGTTACGAACAAAGCCGTTGTCAGTGACCATAGAACTGCGTGGTATTATAACTTGAGTCGTGAGCAAGGGTATGGATATCGTGTATCCTTCGATTTTTATATGCACGCTAAGCAATGTGCCAATTAGACTTCGGCTCGAAACAGCATGTACGATGAAGCCTTCGCAGCAGCCAGCAGACCTCATACTGCGTGCTTTTGACCGCATGAAGCTCAAGATGTTTAGATACAATTTCGTACCAGATAAATTCCATCCCAGGCGAGCTCGATTCGAACCGTCCCCCACTCACTCAGCCCTCCGTATTGAGGAGATCATAGTCATGGAAGAGTCTGACGTTCCGACGTCAATCTCCCAGGAAGCTTACGCGATAGAAATTAGCAATGATGGGAAGACGATTATCAATGTCGTCTCTCCACTAGCAGCTTTACGAGCATTCGATACTCTCTGTCAGGTGTTTTATGCGCATTCGAGTTCCCCCAATAATGTCTATACATCCTATGCCCCATTAGTCGTAAAAGACGCGCCCGTCTATGAGCACCGAGGTCTCTATCTCGATATCTCTCGTAACTGGATACCCCCGCAAGATGTACTGAGGACCATTGAGGCAATGGAGCTCAACAAGCTGAACAGATTACATTTGCATGCCTCAGATTCCCAATCGTGGCCTTTAGAGATTCCTGCTCTACCTGAACTCGCACGAGAAGGCGCCTATCGAGAAGACCAAGTCTGGACTGTCAAAGACTTAACCGAAGTCCAGCGCCATGGTCTTTACCGTGGTGTAGAGGTATATATTGAGATCGATATGCCCAGTCATACTGGCTCCATTGTCCACGCTTATCCTGACCTAATAGCCGCCTACAATGAGCGTCCGTGGGATAAGTACGCACAGGAGCCACCTTCTGGTCAGCTAAGACTGAATTCTCCAGATGTTTGTGCATTTTTGCAAACCTTATTTGACGACCTCTTGCCACGTCTCTCTGTCTTCAACTCTCGTTTCCATCTTGGGGGCGACGAGCTGAATCTCGAAGCATACGCCTTGGATCCCGGCGTAAGATCGTCTTCGAAGGAAGTCATCAGGCCCTTTCTCCAGACATTCTTTGACCACGCCGTCGGTCTAGTAAAGGCCCGAGAAATGACACCATACATGTGGCAGGATATGCTTCTCGAATGGGATCTCCAATTTCCGCCAGAGACAATATTCCAAGCTTGGCGACCAGGCGCACTCAAGGCTATTGTCGCCAAGGGTCATCGTGCTCTATTCGGGGCCTGTGAGGACTGGTACCTTGATTGTGGCTTCGGCACATTCATCGATCCATCTGACAGCAACGATAGCCCTATTAAACGGCCTTATGCTGACTGGTGCGCGCCATACAAGAACTGGCGACAAATTCAATCATATGATCCGCTAGCTGACATTCCTGAGGAGCTCCAGCATCTGGTCATCGGCGGAGAAGTCCATTTATGGGGAGAGCTGACCGATGGTATCTGTTTGGATTTCATGTTGTGGCCTCGAGTTGCTGCTGCAGCCAAAATGATGTGGAGAGGCAAGGGTGAGGTAGGTGAGGCAACAACAAGGAGACTCGCGGAAATGAGAGAACGATTGGTGAAGCTGGGCGTCCGGACAAGGATGGTACAGATGGAGTGGGGCCTAAGAAATCAGGGTGGGTGTGTCTTGTAGAGAATCGTGGTCTAGTCCATGTGACCTTTGTGTGGCACAAGTTTGACCACAGCGATTTGTTTCGCATCTAGACTTCCCAAGCTCTTCCATGAGAAGATATCGTATATTCTGATCTCACACTGTTACGTATTCGTTCTCGGCCTCTCCCCCTTCGGCTACCCTTTCAATTCGAGTTGAATTCTCATTGCCACCTCATACTCGCTCATACATTTCTAGTCCCCTTCCTCTCTCACTGGGTGCTATTATCTTTTTCCAAATCAGACAAAACTATAAATCGACGTTGTCAATATTAGCTAAATAACGTGCCTGCTCTTTTTCGTGTTGCTTTTAATTTCGATATCTGCTTTCAAATATTTCTAGCGCCGCTTACTGTGCGAATTTCGAACCACTGAGCCGTTTCATGAGTGCGCGCCGGCTTGTGGAGCATTATGACAGTGCCCACCCTGAAGATGAATTTTGGGTTTTCGAGACAAGACATACTGCACTATTGCCAAATTTCCGGGCCGAGAATCAGCAGCAAGCAAAGGTCCATATTAGTTTGTATGGTCCATGTCATTGACGTTGACGTGAAATTAGTTGTCTATCAAATCTATGACAGATCTCCTTACTGCTGCTGCATGTTGGTCGGAGTGTCAGAGGTTCCTCTGGACTAGATTATTTTCTAAAGCCAGGTAATCTCCTCCTGTTGCGATGACGAGAACAAAATCATCCTCGACTGCAAGTCCGGCCATCTTCTCGTTACCTTTATCGTCTTCGTATTTCGATTTTTTATGATAATCCGATCATATTGTGCTATATTCCTTCTGGTGATGGGAGACTCTGTGGAAGAGGTTTTGTCTCAAAAATGCCGAATATCATCACGGCATCTGTTCTATTCGGCCGACTCTGAGAAGCACCACAGTCCTCCAAAACCTTCAGCAGGGCGTTCCAGCGATTTAGTTCTACGACCAATCGAGCATCCTCTTCCGTCGTACGCAGCTTGGTTGTATTTATCCATTTGAGGAACTCGTTGTCCAAGCCTTCCAGGCGAGAACCCGACTTTGATACGGCCGTCATAACCTTTTGCAGCATCACGTCGCTGTCGGCGTTTGATTCCCAGGATTAGATTGTGGTTATAAGATCAAATATGCCCGTAACGATACTGTTCAAGTAAAGGTACACGAACCATCGTTCAGCCTTGGTGACCTCTTATAGTCCACGTTCTACCCTGGTTGGACTCTTCTTGGTCGAAGATGACGCCCAACCAACTCAGTCCACTGATGGCTTTTAGATAAAATTAAAAGAAACTCTATTATAGAGTGGTAAGATACAATATTACCACACTTTCTTAAGGAATGTACAAAGCTACCACCCCTAAATTATAAAAATACTACACTCGCACGGCGAAGTACTCCCTGATCACCACCCCCTAACGCTGCATACAGCCTCCGCATATCACAGGGCCCACGCATAGTAGCTCGCTCCCGCCCAGTAGCCTCCATGCATCCGTCCCTCAGCACATCAGTCCCCAGCACAGCACCCCCCCGCACATCAACCCCGCGAAGATCAGTCCCCAGCACAACAGCTCCCCGCACATCGGCCTATAACGGGTATAATAGATATTCTCGACGTCGCCATTAACCAAGGGGGAATAAAAAATTCAGGAGTAACGATGGCCTCCTAGGGGAGCTATCCCTGGAGCATGGGGAGCTCGACCTAGTACTCAGGGGTATAGTATGGTAGTGTTACAACTTAGGTGTGGCAGTTTTGCAATTTTCCCAGAAAAGTGTGGTATTTTTGCGCGCGAAGGACAGGCCACTACTTGTACATGCCCAATATGCTAAGGGTTTGCTGAAGAAACCGCCGACATAAAATACGCGCGCGTGTGATCAAGCGCTTGTTGTTCGATAGACCTAGAACTAGAACGCTGTAATGGGAATGAATTGCCCTGCATCAACAGCTTCCTAACACATGACGAGGTGCAGCATGCTACCAGTGGCACGTATCTATGTCTCACAGGTACCCATGCCCTTGATGTTACACTGAATGGACTGTCTTCCTTTCATGCCCTGAGTCTGACCCGCGCCATCAGCGCAGCAGTGCCCATGTGCAAATCCTATAGTCGTGAAAATGGAGTTTTCTGGTCCTTCAAGCGCACCAGAAGACAGTGATGCTATCATTGTGAAGGCAGATGAAGTGGACGAGGCTGGCGCTGACATATCGACGATCTCCCCCACCGACACGTCCGAGTCCGAGTTCAATGCTCGCATTGAAACAAGGAGGGCTCAGGATGCCCAGTCGGGTGGCAGCCCGAAGATACTTGCTAATGCCGTACCTAGCCCGCCCCACATTATCAGTCGCCCCATCCTTCGTCGTGAAGGATCCACCCCTGCGCCGCCCCAGCAGCCCCCTCCGCCGGCTCCATCCCAATCGCAGGAGGAAGCCAGCAATCCTACAGATTCTTTGAGCCTGCTACAACTTAGGAAGTTAGTCACAAACCTGCCAAGAACCGAGCCCACCGCCTACGCCTATGAGTATTCGGAGACACGGTCATTCCCTGAGGAGCTGGAAGAATGGTTTTCGTACACGGAGGAGGAGCGGTATATGCTACTTCGGGCGAAGCAAACCTTTGACGATAAATGGGAGCAAGCGCAGGCTGAACGATCGAATCCTTCAGACAAGGCGTTGGAGTGGACAGATGTGGAATTTGAAGACCGTGAAAGCTTCATCGTTGGGGCAATCAAAGCCCTCGACAACCCTGATTTATCATCTCGCGTGAAAAGCCTTGATTGTATGACCTACGTTAGCCTTGGGGTGTGGGGAGATACTGCTGGGCTTGAAGCGGAAGGGGAAGCGGAAAACGTTGATCTGACCGAAGCTGATAAGAAATGGGTGGGATCTCAAAGCACCAAGCCCATGGCTCAGCTGGATTGGATCATCAAAGGAACACGGATGTTGAGCAAACACGGTGCTGTTCAGAAGCTGTTAGATGTTCTGAGAAAGCTGTTGGAAAGCGAACAGTCAGTCAGTCCACTCCTTCCTTCCCTTTTGGTCCCCCCATCTCTCGACATAAATTTGATTAATATACTGTAGGGACTTCGATACGCCTGCTGAAGTATCCGGGTCGCAAGACGAGAAAGCTGCTTCCTCGAGGTTTCTCAAGCAGATTGAGGTTAACCAAACACTGACCTGCCTGTACCTTTTAGTTGAAGCCACTAGATGGCAGCGTGCTTTGCAAGAAGACGTCCAGATGTGCGAGGCTACTGGTATGTATCACGATTGGTCCTCCGATCTGACCGTGCCTAAACTTCTTTTCTTTTAGCGGGTTTTGACCCAGGCATACTGATCGTCTTGACCCAAATGATCTCGAAGCTACGGTGGGAGGAAAATTCTTACATACCTCTTCCGCGAGTGAGTAATGGTCCATCAGGTCACTCGTCAATACTCAAGCTGATATCGGGCCCCGTAGGTGCTACTTCTCTTCTGGAAATCCGTCCTTCTAATCTTTGGCAACTTTCACGAAATTGAAGAGGCCAAAGCGGCGCTTCGGCAAGGATCTGACGTTGGTATCGGTGAGCGCGATGAAAGCTTCATCACTGCTTCACCTCTGGATTACCATCTTTTTCGTCAAGAAATCACTTCGAAATACCCTGCCTACAGCCCACCGCCCCCTTTGGTCCCCATTGAAGACCAGAATAATTCCATTTTACCACCGCTGAGTACGCATCCGAGCCGACAAGCAAGTCAAGAGAACCTCCAAGCTACAGTTGTCTCGAATACGAACAATACTGGAAGATCTATCTTCCATCAGCCGGTCCATATTGCAACTCCTGCTCCATCTCCGCCACCATCTCCCGCCGGGCCGGGAGGCAAAGGGGGCAAGAAGCAAAATTACCAGACTAATCAGAATTTTCCCTTTCTGTATCCTCCACTCGATGACACGAGTAACGTGGTTGGTGGCAAGGGTAACGCCGAGTTTTTAGACCACCTCGTTGGCAAGAGATGGGAGGGCGGTGATGTGCCGGCTTCTATACTTGAAGCTGGCCAGCTGTTCGCAAGTAGGATGCGTATGTCGAGGTCAATAAGGCAACTATGGGATGTACGCGAGGAGTATATCAAATATGAAAGAGGCTGGAATGACACAATCAAGGAGGACGGAGACTGTATGCAAGACGATTCTGATTCAGACTCTGACGATGCAGATGACGATGTAGCCGCTGCACAAGGGTCTTCAAACAATGATCAAGATCAAACCACTCGAATTGACCATGAAACGGACAACGAAGTGGTGCAAAACCGATTGAATGCGATCAACAATTACTATGTATGTTTTTCGACAGGATGGTCATGATAGCTGATACTAATCGAACCCTAGCGTGATACTTTACCTAGTCTCCAATCTGTGGTCATGGTCCTCTGGAGAATACTGTTGGGTAATGTCTCGGCATTGGTAGCGCAGAACGGCCAAAATGGTCTACCAAACGGATCTCCAGAAGATGGCGACGGCGCTGCTCGGAAGAGGACGAATCCCAATTCCTCTGCGCACCTTAACAACTTAGCGAATGGACAGCTTGCCGACAATGAAGACGGTACAGATCCCGTCGTGGAAGAATTAAATGGGGTCCGATCGAGAGAGATCACTTCGAAGGCTGTCGCTGGGACTCTCCTGATTCTCCTAAAATGGTTCAAATTATCTCGTGCGCTTATCACTACCAAATAAGACGTCGATATTCTTGACTGACATTGCAAAAGACATATTAAAGTTCGAATACCTCACCCAACTGCTCGTGGACGCAAATTACGTACCACTCATCCTCAAACTCTTCGCTCATCAGGATGTCGATGTCGCTGTCGTGCAAAGGAATGACCGCGAGGATCTCGAGTGCGCGGACCCATCTATTCACCTTCACTCTTTCCTCTGCTCACTGATCGATTACAGTTTCTTCTATTTCTGTCACCTCAATTCCAAACATCCTCCGACCTCACCACCTCAGCCCGCCCTTTCCCCCTCCTCATCAAGCGACGATGAAGCCGCCCCTCCACCTATCCTCAAACACCGTCGCTCACCCACATCACAATCACCACCTTCCACTCCTCCACCAACTGCCCGACCTGAAGTCGATGAACTTGGCTACCCAACATCGGGCCCGTTACCCCAAACGCCACTCACGAATTACGCTCCGCGCTTTTTCCTTACGAACATAAATCTGCTGCGACTCCTCCAAAAGATCACCAAACGAAAAGCTCACCGCGTACTACTTCTTGTCACATACAAATCGAGCACCATCCTGCGTAAAGCACTGAAGATACCCCAGCCGGACCTTAGATTATACACTCTCAAGCTCTTCAAATCACAGGTACCATACTGTGGCCGCAAGTGGCGACAGACCAACATGAGGGTCATCACAGCTATCTACCTGCACTGCCGGCCGGAGCTCCGAGATGAGTGGCTTTGCGGCGGAGATGTCGACGGCGTCGTCGATGAATCGTTGCCGCTGGAACAGGCTAGTCGTAGTCTGGTACACTGGTGGCATCTGAAAGAATTCAAAGACGTCATGAAGGGGAATGGGGGTAAGAAGAAGAGGGATCACGAAGGCGAAGAAGACGAGTACAACTTCTTTGCGAGGGAATTGGAGAAGATGGGCTGGGGCTTGGGTGGGGTCGGTACTGCGGAGGATGAAGAAGCACAGAACGGTGGGGATGCAGCAGCGCCGAATGAATTCGAGGGTGGACCGTTGGCGAAGGAAGGATGGGCTTGATGTTCTCGGCTCATTGCAAGCATCCCAAAAGGTCAGCTCGATTCTTGTCATGATATTCGCTGGCTGCCCTACTGTCAAGGCTCCATTGCCCTTCACGATGGAGGATCTTCCTCTTTCTTGTCGGTAAATAGAAAGTGAATCTTGTGAGGTGATTGGTGAGTCATACATCATCTATGCTTCATGCGTTACACAACATGTGGCCAAGGAGTTTCTTTCAAGTGTGCCACCCAGCCAATCCCTCCCAGCTGAAATCCGAACTCTCTTTTAGCCCATGCAGGCGCCCTCTCAGATCATGGCTGGAGCGACATGGTTTGGATAAAGAGCCCTACGAGCCTATGGCCACAATGCCCGCAGCGGTCACTCTGAAGCCGCGTTGAGTCGTATGTAGTCTCCGGCCTAGGTTCATGCAATAAACCTAGCGCTAAGCATTTGAAATGAATGGTCTAGCCAATCGAGTTTATCTCAAATATAATGATTGCACTGGATGCAGTCACTGTCATCAGACCTTTCTGTTTATCCCTCCTTATATTCTGGAGATCTTCATCTGATGTGAGAGTGGCGACACATGGCACTGTGCATATGTGCAGACGTCATCTGCTTAGTATGGAAGCTTCGTTCGGGGAACGATAGTTTATGGTGATTCATACTCAGGGTGACCTTCGTAAATGAAATGTTCTCATCCTTATCGCCACACGTCGTCCTTGTCTACGAATGTGCTTTCTGGCAGCAATTCTAAGTCTACAAATCTTCCAACTACTGTCTTATTGCCATGTCCTTCTCTGTTCTTTTTTGGAAGTATGGTCTCTAAGTTCACTGAAATTGACTTCTGGTAGGTGGGGTCTCAAGGTTTGGCGTACCCGCATTCACTAATTGATTTGTAGTTTTCATCAGAGGTAGCATCAATGAGGGAAGTTACTTTGGAGATGGTTCAATTTGCAAGCGGCAGAACAATGGCTGCATTTGCCCACCGAACGGGCGGACACAACAACATTCCGGACACATCAGTTTTTTGAAATTCGTTTTCTGTTCCACCTCCCCAGCTAGGCGTTTCCTATGCTACGTCAGATGTCTTTCCTTCATTCCTGCTCGCTGTGGCTTAGAATTCAGCATATTCTTCATTGGCGAACAAGAGAGTCTGGCTAGCGGCTCTCATCCGAGATGCTTGTTTTTCGCTCCGTGAGGAACAAGGTCAGTTTATCATAGACAGCAAACCCGTTATCTTCCCTTCTTGAGTCCGACAGACGTGGTCCAGCTGGTTCAATATTGAAGTCTCTGAACATCTAATTGACGCGCACGAAGATGGTTAGCAACAATCCAGGACGAAGGTGGGTAAAGTCGCTCGGAATCTTTCAGGGGTGGGGAACGACGCACCATCAGACAAAGCTTGTAAGTCTCCAACAGTGCCAAATTCTTCCCGGCACACTTCCTAGATCCAAAACCCCACGTGAATACGAATCGGTACATTTGCGCAACTTGCTCAGGTGGGCCAAGCCAGCGCTCGGGACGATACTCGGCAGCGTCCGCACCGAAGACATCTGGGTCCTGGTTGACGACTGGGGGACTTGCACCGATGGTGGCTCCTTCGGGAATGTAACACCCGTCTAGGAGTAAGCCCCCTAGTGATACGCGACGGGGAAAAAGAACAGGCACTGAAGGGTAGAGGCGTGCTGCTTCGTATAAGCAGGCGGTGAGGTAGGGTATCCGTTTGATTTCGGGAAAGGTGGCAATAGGGGTGCTAAGTTTGCCTTTGGTGGAGAATGAGGTGATTTCTGATAGAAGACGGTCGTGGATGGCTGGTCGCCGGATCACGTTGTCTATAATGGAGCAGATGAGAGTGGAGGTGGTGTCTGGTGCGGCAACTAACAGCATGAGGGTTTCGGTTTTCAGGTCCTCGTCGCTGATCGCGTGTTTGTGAACTGCTTGGGAGTCGAGAAGTCTGGGTTTGAGGTCAGCAAATCATCTAGCTAATCTTTTGTTTTTGAGGATGGCTCCTACGAGTGGTGTAGACTCTGGCCAGGCTTTGCGCTTTCCGTCAGTCTCTCCTGTTCCTGTAGATAATCCTTTATTGCCAGATGCTGAAAACTGGTCAGGGGCCATACTGACCTTCATGACCTTGCCGACTCCTTGTTTGTCGCTGCTCCGTGGAAGCACGAGGTTCTTGATGACCGGAAGCTTCACCAGTGGACCTAAGAGGTAAGGAAATACCGCCATAAGGCCAATGACAAAAGTTGTGTGGCGGAAAGCTGCAAGTAGACCTCTAACGTCACGGCCCTTGTCAAGAAAACCTAACCTTCGCTGAAACATGACATGCGTCATAGTGTCGTACAAGTACCATCTAAAGAAGTGTGTTAGCTCAAGCATATCCTCATAGGCTGTCCGACTCACTTGATCCAGTCGGAAATGTCGACGGCACATTTTGGCTCAACATAGCGCTGCTTAATCTTATTCCGTAATCTCAAAGTCTCCTCGTCCACCCAGCTTTCAAATCTTAATAAGCTCTTCCAAGAGAGCTGAAAGGCCGAATTAAAGGCGCCACAAGGTTGGGGTTTTGCAAATACATACAACAGGTGCGATGACCTTACGCTTCTTGACATGTTCTCTGTGGTCTTTGGTTTGAACCATGGGTGGATGCTCGCCGAGCGCTCCATGAGTCCAGGAATCATCCTTGCCAGCATTCCTGTGATAAACTTGCGCAATCATGTGTGCTTTATTGAAAGATAGCAAATTCGGCGCAACGCGCACTACAGGGCCTTTCATAGGTTAGCTATGTTAAACTCATGAGAGGAATACGAGCCCCACCGTATCTTTCATGAAGCTTCAACGTCAGAGACGAGACATCTGGAGAAGATACGACATAGAATTTGTAAAGATCTGTAACGCTGCTCCAGATAGGTCCTGGAAAGCCCCGTAAAGGATGGAAATATCGATTATATATTCCTCGGACTACCAAAAATGCTAGAGGAAAGGAGAAAATGAATATACTGATAGCGGCTGTCCCTAGCAGCCACGAGAATGAAATGCCGTTGCAGTAGAAAAGAGACTGCATTTTCGAGTCTCGACAGAACTAGCTTCAGACTCTCGTGAATGGCCAAAGACGAAAATTGATGGGAAGACAAGCGGAGATATCTTGCCTCAGCGCATACTGTCTCGAAGTATGGCCCACCCTCCTGCAAGAAATGTACCATGTCTTCTCACTCTGGCCCACAATAGCACAGTGGATCTTCTGGTTTCACATTTGACGGCACAGCTCATCGAATGCGTGTGCTCGACCACGGAGGCCGGTATTCCTGCATATCATCTACGACTACCATAGTCCAGGAAGAATTCTCACCATGCTCCGATTCTATGCAGAAGCTAAGCGAGAGGCAGCGACTAGACGAATCGTAGTCGTATGGTGCGAAGTGCCACACCTCTAGACAGACCAGAGACGCAAATTCCCGCGCAGCCTGACGTTGATCCAGTCTCGAATGTTTCATGGAAAGATGAGGACGAAGGTGGGCCAACCGTCGATCCTGGAGACAAAGTTCCAGCTGTCCAACCATTGCTGGTCACCCGTTACAACGTAAAAGCTGACAGCATGGATGGCGATCATCCCTGCCTGAGGTTGTATCCTATGCACAGCATTAGGCAAAGAGAAGGCAGCCGTGCATCCACTCGCTCCTTCCTTTTCCAATCACTCTATCCTACGAGAGGACTAAGGTAATTCCCGCATGGGCCGAAGGACCGCTCCGAAGGGCCGCTCCGGCGACAATTGGTACTCTATTCCGGTGTGGACAACGATTTTGTTCATATTCGGATATATTCGAATATGAATATGCTAGTAGAAAAATTATTATATACTAAAAATAGTATATTTTTTAGTATATTTAGTTAGATTATATAATAAAGTACTATTTATAACGCTTAGTAATCTAGACTAGCTTACTAAGCGTAGAGTTTATAAGGAGTACTATTAATAGAAATTATTCGAATAAGCTAGTGCGATATTCATATTCGAATATGAATATCGTCCTAGCATATTCGAATATCAATGAATTTGTTACACTGCTCTATTCTATAGGGCACAGCAAGTGCTTCTTGCTCGCCTTACTCGGGTTCCAAGTCACCTGTAAGAGTGCAAGATAGCCTTTTAGGCTACCAAATCCGAAGGATCAGTATCCATGCAGCAAAGGTAGACGCAACATGCAACCCCACTAAGTTCTGTTGACCGTACCGATACCGTAAAGGTATGGAATTTGGTTCCCCACTAGTGGTCACAGCGGAAAATTACGATGCTCCATACATTCTTACATCCATAAATCTGCTCTTCGGCCTCCATTGACATGTTGCGAGTGGATGCAATGTCAAAGGACGCAACGCCACCGCGGTAATTTGCACATAGGTCAGTGAATATGGGTGCAAATAAACATCTCATTTGCGATCTTCTGAACGACGTATCCGCGTCCGGTCAAGCCTTCCTCCAGAACGATGAGTCGGCGCGCTCGACCCTCATAACTCAAGCCCGCGCTCTTGTTGCTGAACTCGAAGATCCGAATGAAACAATCACATGGTTCGCCTGGGCCGAACCCACCCGCCGCGCTGCTCTGCACACCGCCATCGCCATCGGCCTTTTCCCACGGCTCAATTCTCCCCAAACAGCGTCCCAACTTTCCACGGCGTGCAAGACTGCTCCGCGCCTTATGGAGCGGCTGCTCCGCCACCTGGCAGCAACGTCTGTCATAATCGAGAGCGGCCCATCAACCTTCGCGTCAACGCCCCTCTCTCGTGCTCTTTGTGACCCCATACGTTTTGCCGCGTTGGAATGGAGTAGCGGACTCCCTGGGCCGGTGTTAGCACGACTACCAGCCTATCTTGCGGAGACGGGGTACAAAGAGCCTCAAGACCCCCAACATGGGCCTTTCCAGTTTGCCTTCAATACTGACTTGACACCCTGGACATGGGCGGCTACGCAGAAAGGTCTGCCGCACGCTTTTGCTCGGCATATGAGCGGGTATCATGCTGAGAGACCGAGTTGGATGGATGAAGGCTTTTATCCCGTACAAACAAGATTAGGAGATGGGATGAAATCTGGAGATAATGAGGTACTGATTGTAGATGTTGGCGGTGGGTTGGGCCATGACCTGGAGGAGCTAAAAGTGAAATGCCCTGCATTGGTCCATAAAGGGAGGCTAGTATTGCAGGAGCTACGACAGACGGCCAGCTCAGCGAAAAAGTCAAGACCTTGGCTTGAAGCAACCGTGCATGACTTTTTTCAACCGCAGCCAATCAAAAGTAAGCTTGTGGAGAGAAATCTGGTATCAACGATATGATAGCTTGCTAACAATATCACAGATGCCCGTGCCTACTACATGCACTCTGTGTTACATGACTGGTCTGACGAGAATTGCCGTAGGATTCTACTGCAATTGAAGGCTGCTATGGAACCTAGCTATTCCAAAATCCTGATCAATGAAAACGTCGTGCCAGAAACAGGGGCATCTTGGAAGATGACCTCTCTTGACTGGACCATGATGGCAACCGGAGCATCTGCAGAGCGTACCGATACACAGTGGCGAGAGCTTGTCAGTTCGGTCGGATTACGAGTTGAAGGCGTGTGGACGAAGGATCCATCTTGTGAAAGTTTGATCGAGGTGACGCGGGACGAGGTCGCTAAGCTATGAACGATGGTAAAGGCTGTCGTTTCTGCACTCTACAGCGGATGTTCTCTTGCCGCACTGCCCATCTATTGAAAGTCGACCACTCGTTTGAGATGTTCTCCAAGCAAATATCGAAATGCAAGAGCAGCGTCGGAATGACCTTGTACGTCTCCAGAAAGCTGATATATTTGCCTGGACATGATCGACTTCCCCCCCCGAACGTAAGATCTGCCCTCTTCATCTTCGCAACACGCTCTTGATATTCTGCGGCGTTTTCGTGGTCATGCTTCAGCCAACGCTCAGGGATGAACTCGTCAACTTGATCACCAAAAACGACTTGCCGATTCACAACCCACGCATTCATGCTAACACATGTTCCAGGCTGCAGCATATTGCCATTGGGAAATCGAAGGCCAGACGGTGGCACGACTCGCTCAAGGCCAAGTCCTATAGCTGGATGCAGTCGAAATGCTTCCTTGATGCACGCATCAAGATACGGCAACTTCTGGCTTTCTTTCCATGAGACCGGATAGCTCAATTCCGCCGACCGAAGCTCGCGAAGCAGTGTCTCCATTTTCGACGGAGATTTGAGCAAGTAATACAGGATTGCGCGAAGGCCAATGGCCGTGGTGTCAGCACCCGCCATGATGTTTGTGAGAGTCCAATTCATAATGAGGGGAAAATTGTAACTAGTAGAGCCATCTAAGTCAGCAGCTGAGAGGAAACGATCTAGGATATCCTTGGGGCGCGGGTGCTCGTCTTTCTCCTCGTCGCGGATAGCCATGCGAGTCTTGATCTGCTTTGCGGCCCATGCGGGAATATGATGCTATCCTTGAAAAAGAGTCCTACGATCGGGTTGTGCTTGACGAGCTATGCCGTCCAAGGCATCGTTATCAACTAATGAATATCAGAGCAATTCACGACACAAGGTTTCAGCAGTGCTTACAAGCGCGGAGCGATCAAGATTCCGATCGAGAGCAAACATAAAGCCATCCACATCGGAGCCTGCCTCGAGGAAGCCTGGCGTATTGCTGAATGTCAAATGCATAATGACATCGAAAGCATCTTGGGAAGTAAGCCCCAAAATTATGCACCGGCAAACGAGAACGTACATAACCGCAACCAAAGTGCCATATCAGTGCATTCATCAACCTGATTACCGGCAGTCTCTTCGATCCGAATGACGAATTTCCTGATCATCTCGTCTACTAGTGGCTCATATTCCACCAGGGTTGTCAACGAATATGCATTGGCAACCGGCTTCTTAATGGAGGCATGGATCCTAGCATCCCGAACTGAAAGCCACGAGTTGACCGCTTTGCCATTGACACAGGGCGCAAAATGGTCGTACATATCGCTATTTTGTAAGTCAGCCTGACTGTCATTGCCCCGTATTCTTCGAAGTAGGCTTAAATACCTTCGGGAACTCGGTCTTGACGCCGTGAATGAGAGGCACAAGCTCTGGGTCGGCGAGACTCAGAGTGTTAGGGCCAATCCTCACAACACTACCATACTGTCGATGCAAATCGATCAAGTGCATCTGGTGCTTGTTGCTTTTCACATCGAGTCGGTGCCATAGCTTGGTGAACTTAGCGAGGGCTGGAGTGGGCCCAATCGTTTCTTACCGTCTACCTACTTGACCTCCGTGTGGCTCGCCCAAAGTAATAAAACCCTCCCATCATCACGACAAAGCATGGTTGACACTCCGTCTTGCTTTCGCCTCAATTGAGAACATCAGGCCCAACTTTTGCTCCCCCAGGTCTTTACAGCGCAGCACGACTGTGGCTAGTAAGAATTCTGTTTGAAAAGAAAACCCACTCCCACTACGTGCAATATGGCAGTACCTCCACTCCCCGTTCCGGTCGGAGGTGACCAGACCAAAGCGCCAATTATAATAGGCGTCTTCTCCGCATTGACATCGCTCTCCGTGATTGCAACTGCAGCAAGACTGTACACGCGCTTCCGGCTGCTGCGCAGCCCTGGATCAGACGATATTGTGATTGTGTTCTCCCTTGTGGGTTCTCACCTGCTCATCAATCAACCTCGAGACAGAGACGCTCACCAGTACAGACACTCGTTCTCGTAATCCTGGCCATGATCTATCATGCAACGACTCTCGGTCTGGGACGACACGAGTACTACTTGAAACCCGGCAATTTCCTTCTTGCAGTCAAATGGGACTTCATAAGCAGCCCCCTGGCATCATGGGTGTCGCAGTGCCCAAGCTTGCAGTCCTCCTGTTCTTGCACCGCATCGTGGGTACAACAAGGCGCTACCAAATGTTGGGCTTGTATCTCCTCATTGGGTCGCTTCTCATATTCTCTGCCCTGACTTCCATCTTACTCTTTGTACAATGCTCGCCTACCTATGCAAGTTGGACTCCCTTGGTTCCCCATACGTGTTGGAATCCGAAGATCCTGGAACACCTCGCATTGTTTGTGGGCGGTGAGCGAGCGTCCACTGTTAGATTCATGAAGGCCCCCTGATTGGCGTTCAGCGTACTCTGCCGTCGCCGATTTCGCGCTGGCATCTTTCCCGCTCCTAGTCATCTATAACCTACAGATGTCAGCAAAGAGAAGGATTGCGATATCCGTACTCATGAGCTTAGGAGTCTTGTAAACCGAGACCTTACTCTCAAGCCAATGAATCCAGCTGACACTTCCTCTAGCGCCGCCATCTGTGCCATAGTGCGCACCACCAAGCTTGCGGCATTGACGAGTTATGAAGATTGGAGTTGTGAGCTGAATCCCTTGTGCGGCCACATAGCCACCACTTACCTTTCTCCAGGGGCCGCCGGTGACGGCATCCTCTGGATCGCGCAAGCATAATTTCTTCATACCCTCCAGTAACCCAGAATCTCCTCGCTGACAGCTGTTCCTCCCCCAGTATTGAATTGAACATCATCATTATCTGCGCGTGCGCCCCAGCACTACTTCCCCTCATCCAGCAAATCACCGGCCAGAAAGACTACCTCTCCCGCCCGCCACGAAACACCAACGACTCCGTCGCCTCTAGACGTCCCTTTTGGAGCATAGGCCTACTGTCTCTGAAGTTGCGGGGCACTAACGATGAGCCGGAGCCTAGGCTGGGGAATTGGGATCGGGATGTAAGGGATGGTGAGATTAGACATACTACCGACATAGAGACGCAGTGGGAGACTCTGTAGTGGATTCTTGTACGAGAGGTGTTGAAGCGATGGATGGCATACCAGCAGCCATGGCAGCATTTTACTCTATCAAAGTTCTTGCAAGCAAACAAGTGTAGTATGTGGAGGCAAAGCCAGGCGCTTCCATTTGTACATCCAATGCCATCACGACTCAATCCAACAAAACATGCGACCCTCCATTATCTTAGCTCGGGTCCAAGTACATACTATTCTCCAGCGCTGCGAATAAGACCAAAAAAAATACCCAGATTAAGAACAAATGGTGCAAGGTAAATTACAGCGCCACTGGTATAATTGGATCAAAGGATAACGTAACGTAATTTAACTGTTATTCCGGGCAAAGTACATCGCAACTCTACTGAGGGTGGGATGTGCAACCTGCAGCCATGACCAGCGCCGCCAGGGATGCATGTTGTATGTGATGCACGCCATGCTCCAGCTGAGCCTTGCCTTCGCGCTGATGCTCGGGCCAATGAAGTAACGAGAAAAAGCACTCTGTGTGCACCGCTTTCACACTCCTGTACGACAATCATTTCGTACAAACTGTGGCCACCGCAGGATTCAAAACACAAAGATTGCCAAACGTTGAAACCTCACTTTGCCTTCCAACTGCGAACCCCTGCGGCACAGAGCCACGGGATAGTGAAATACGGGGCTCTTCACCAAGCATTGCTTGAGTGTGGTAACAACGCTTGAGAAAAGATTCGCCCATCGGCCAGCACGGCCCAGAAACCGTCATCGAGACTTGCTTTTGTAAAGGAAGGGTTACGTGTCCGCAAACAGCCTTTCTTTGAACAGCACTATCATTCTGTCTTATCATTGTTGTTGCTTCCGACGATGGATCGAGCCAAGCTGGAACGCTTCCCCAAACAACCCCTCTGGAACCCCTCCACCACCCAAATCGTTAACAGACTGCGCGCCTTTCTGCACCGCGTGCCCCAGCCCACCATCTCCTACCTCCAAGAGCAGAGCCTCAAGACCCGATCGCTCAAGGGTCGGTTCAGTGTTTTCCAGACAACGCTGCCGGTGCCGCGCCAGGATGATGTCAGGCAGCTGCTCCTTCAGACCATTGGGGAGATGGGCGAAGCGCAATTCGTAGCGCCAGCGTTAGAGAGTGTACCGGTTGAGTGGGTCGTTGCACACTCCTCCACTGTTGCAGAGGGCGGATGCGAGAGTTTGGGAACGGCGTTGCGGCAGGCGGCGACGGATTTGACGGTATTGCATGTCCACGGGGGCGGATACATGTAAGAATCCACTTCCTTTGATCATTACTTCCCCTCGATGCAGCTGACTACGAGGCATGGTACAGGCAAGGCAGCCCTGCCGCTTACCGGCCTACCACGTCGCAGCTCGCCTCCCTCACTGGCGGCCGCGTCGTCTCAGTCGCATACAGACTCGCGCCGCAGCACCCCTTCCCCGCCAGCATCCTCGACGTACTAGTGGCATACCTGTCGCTCCTCTACCCACTCCCCTCATCTCCCTACCCGGCTCTGGACCCTGCCCGCATCGTCTTTGCGGGTGACTCCGTAGGCGGTGTGCTGCTGTTCGCGCTGTTGCAGATAATCCGCCACACTGCGCCTCGTGCGTGCCCACTACCGTTCCATAGCCACCAGCTGGTCTTCCCGCTCCCCTATCCCGTCAGTATGGCCACCGTGAGCTTTGCGCCGGATCAGCTATGCAGCCTGCCCTCCTATCAGGATAATCTTGTCAACGATCTCTACTTGGAACACCCCTGGGGGTATCCCGATTACCCATCATGCAAGCTCTGGCCGACGAAGCCCCCGCGATCGCAGATCTATGCGGAGACAAGAAGCTATCTACATCCACTCGTAAGCCCGAACTTTGCACGGAACTGCGAGGGAATGCCGCCGATTTGGTTTGCGGTTGGGGAGGAGCAGTTTGTAGATGGGGCGAATGCCATTGCGAGGAGGTTGGAAGGACAGGGTGTTAGTGTGACTTGGGTACTATTCGAGGCGATGCCGCATTGTTTTGCGACGCTGCCTGGATTAAATAAGTCGCCCCAAGCGGATATGTGTTTTAGGAGATGGGCCGATTTCTGTACGCGGAGTGTTGAGAGTTGTGTGGTAACGGCGAGGGAAAAGCAGCAGGTCAAAGCAACTAGAATCAGGTATCGTGATTTGAAGGAGGAGGTGATTACGCTGGATGAGGGCCCGGAAAGGAGGCATTTACCATTGGACGAGGTGGAGCGACTGATAAGGGCGAAAGTCGATGAGCTTGAGCGTCAGTACGTGGCACCTAAACTGTAATTTTTGCCCTTTGCGTTTAGCTTTATAATAAATGCATAAAAGCAAGGATTTTACTTAAGCATGCATCGAACGAAGGTATCTGTAGCCTCGCACGCAAACAACTATTCGCCTGGATTTTGATCTTCATTTCATCGCAGAGGCCTAACCCTGTGCGATGAAAAAATACAAGAATGAGACCCCAACCGCGCGTTAGCTTGTATGATATACATGCATCGTCAACTAGAAGTATCAAACGCTGCATGAAGTGACAAGTTGAATATTCATGAATTAGCTGTTATGCACTCTTTCTTATCAGGACTACCCTTATCATTGGCTGCTACCACAGCAAAGCCTCATATGGAAGCATAGTCTCGTTTAAAAGGCGAGTATTGGAAGGTGCCTGTCCAGAGCCGAACCCGATATCCCTCCCTTGCAACGATCTAAAGCTACCATAAGTGGGTCCAAACCGTTGGGGAACAGGAGAAGAGGGACGATCAAGCTTGGATTTTCGGACAAAAGTATCAAATAGGTGTCAAAGGAGCATTGAAGGCGAAGACTTTGGACGAAGAGAAGATGCTAGGTTGGTGGCGAGATGGACCTGCGGTGTGGGCCTCTCCGTACTGGAGTCGTTAGAATAATCGAGAGGCCTTGATGCCCGCCATAGAATAGATAAGGACACCAGAGCCAAGTAGCCGCCTCGTCGAAGACACTCTGCTTTAGGCTGATCATTGAGATTAGTTGACTGAGTTAAGGGAAAGACAGGAAAGAAGGTTGTGACGTTAAAGGGAAAGCATCCGTTCAAGAGCATCCAAAAAGTAGGCGAAGTTCAGGGACGAAGCGCAAGCTAATCAGAGGCGGTCTGATAGGCTCACGGAGTAAAGTGAAGTAAATATGGGACTGCATTAGGATGCCCCTTGACATCCCATCAGTCTACAACATCTATTAGAGAGGTTACGAGTAGTAGAAGAATGTTCTCTCATTGCTCCAAAGTTGTCTCATCTCTTCAACGCCCGTGTTATGCCTCCTTTATAGCGTACGTCCACGCATTTGCAATCGAGTGCTACTAGCCGACCGCCTTTCTTCTCGCTCTATAGGTTACACCGTTCATCTCTAGGGGTAATCCTTCATCCTCAACTCTTCGTCCCGTCCAGATATCCATCTCCTCCAATTTGACCAGCTTAGTATTCCTCCAAAATTTATAACCCACAAGTAGCATAAGAAAAACAGGCAGCAGAATATAACTGACAACAAAATTGGACGCACTAAATGGAGTCAAGAAGGCTGTGTAGCCCTGAAAGAAAATGAGAAAGACGTTTGCTGCTAAAGCGGCGTATGTGCCGTAGGGATACCACAGGGCTTTGAAAGGTAACTTGTCGATCGATTGGCCTTGGGCCTTGAGTCCATTACGGAAGCGAATATGTACAACTTCGATGGTCCCCCTGTGGCAGAGATTAGCACAAAGTCGACAAGACGGTGGCAAATTTAGACTCGCCAGACGATGAAGGTCGTTACACCAGAAAGCGTAATCAGGGCATCGTAAATGGCTCCACCACCTTTCGAAACGGACAGAAATGCGATGCATGCAACCAAATTGGAGAATAATAATGCAACCCATGGCACGCCAGCCTTGTTCACCATCCCCAGGATCTTTGGTGCCTTTCCATTGCGTGCCAAAAACAGCATCGTCCGAGAAGAAACATATAGCGATGAATTCCCAGCGCTGATGACTGCAACCACAATGACCGCATTGATGATCGAAGCCCCAGCGTTGATTCCCGCATCAGAGAGTGCAATGGTGAGCGGGGATTTCGCGGTTTTGGATCCTTTGGACAACAGGCGCTTGTCGTTCCACGGAATCAATATGCCTATGAAGAACATCATGCCCACATAGAAGATCAAGATTCGCCAGAAGACTTGACGGATGGCGCGTGGTACAGCTTGCCGTGGATTCCCGGCTTCGCCGGCAGTGATACCTACCATCTCCGTACCTGCGTAAAGAGTACCCGCGATGACGAAAGTCTCGGCGACGCCATTGATAGAGTCAGCGAAAGCGCCGGCTGTGGGCGATCCTATCAGCTGACATCCAGCATGGTGGGAAGTCATCTGGCTTGGGGGGAAAATTACGGTTGTGCCAATTCTTGAAGCCGATCCTTTTGGGGCCGATGACTCCGGCATCGATGAATATTGCAACGACAAAGAAGATGGCGATGCTGATAATCTTGATTCTGAAGGAAAGTCAGCTCGTTGCAGGTATGAATTTACATACTGCGAATCATGCAACACAACCACAAAACTCACAAAGACAGCCAGAACTCAATCTCTCCATATGCCAATATCCCAGCCATGCTAAATCCCAGGAAGATGAACCAAAATATCAGTATCCACGCCCATTGCGGGACTACATCCGTCCAGTACTCGATCACCAGCGAAATTGCGTTGTATTCGTTTGCAAGCACTGTGACCCACAGATACCAATATGCCCAACCAAGGGCGAACGACAACGAATCGTCAACGAAGCGCGATGCATATTCTGTGAATGACCCAGTGACAGGTATCAAGGTAGCCAGTTCGCCGAGTGACTGCATCACGAAAAATACGATGATTCCGACCAAGGAGAAGCTGATGATGATGCCACCCGGTCCTGCTAGATGAAGCGCGTTGCCAGAACCGACGAAAAGGCCAGGTCCGATGATGCCACCGATTGCTATCATCTGAAGATGCCGGGACTTCAGTCGCCGATGCAACGGCGCAGAATTTGCCTCTACATAAGACGGGTTAGGGTCCAGTTCGCCCTTGATAGCTGCCTTATTGGGTTTTCTGGCAGTCACTTTTGTGAGATCCGCCTTGGTGGTCACGTCGAACGGAGGCAGCATCCCGAACAAAATTGCGAAGACACGAGTTCACCGCCGATAAATGAAACAAAACTGGACAATTTGCGATGTAGTTCGAAAGCAGAAATGGAAATCTTTATAATCGCCTGTAGAGAGATCTCCCGTCGATGCAGTCAAACGCCACAATCACGCGATACGTTCAGTCATCGATATCATAACCATCGCTGCTCTATCGCGGACGCTATCAGCACGTTATGTTCCAATCCCAACATCACGTCTATACGATATCTTTGATCGCGGCCTCGATCAAGTCCTATTTGGTAGATTGAATCGGCAAACATGTCGCAAGAACAAACTGGATGTTGTCCGATACACGCGGCTGACATCCAAAGTCTCCTAGTGCGGGTGATTCTGCAGCTCGGGATCAATGCACCCCCACGAGCGAACATCCAAACATTAGAGCTCTCTGGGGAATATCAAGCCTGATGTTGCTAAATACTGATAACGAAGGTAGTCCAGACGGTATGGTTGAGCCTTACAGCTAGTAACGGCAAAACGACCCGGGAAATGACAAGCTGACTCATTATTTGGAGTGCCATCAGTGGTGTTTGCTGGACCATCGTGTTTGTTTGCGCAGGACTCCACATGGCGTATTGAAGGTCTGATTATGTAGGGTATATTCATTGTACCTTGATAGGTAGCCGCAAGAAGCCAAAAACCATTCGTACAGATTACTCAATAACGCCCAATGACAGTAACACGACAGCTGTGAACAGAACGAACAGCTCTTGTAGATCTCAGAGCAGAGAGTGGATATGTAACTCTGTACTTTCGTATCGATCAATGGGCAGGTTATCGTAGTGACGAAAGGAAATACGATAGCTGAGCTATGGTCATCAGTCGATTACGCAGTCGGAACCCTGAACATGCCAGGTTTTATCTGTCTTCGGAAGCGATTACGGGCAACCTCAGGTGATGTTCTTCGGTAAGCAGTGGTGGAATGTCGGGGTAGGGTACATATGCAAAGAAGTCGATGACATCCTCTTGAAGGATAAGCAGGACCTGAGGAGCACGACAATTCAACGACTCTGCAACATAGGCACAGTTCATTTAAGTATCCTGATTTCCGGGTCGTCGCAAGAGAGAACTTGATCGAGAGTCTCCGAGCGCGATGCCCGATCAAATATTGAGATAGTGGCTTTACACACGCTCGTATATGTACCATCACTTGCCTCAAATGAAGTCAGTCTGGCCGTTCCTGGTATAAATGATGTCCCCCTTCTCCATGATATCTCAGCTGATAGCCTGCGGGCGATATGATGCTGGAATTCTCGTATACCGCGAATTCTGATCGCTGAGCCGGCTTTATGGATAATAAGATGCCAGCTGTGGGCACTCATACGAATCAAAGCTGTTTACTCTATCAAACAGATCGTCTGCCGTTGGCCAATCTAGTGCCGCGTTCCTGCTATGCTTCTCATCGAATTGCTCTTTGCTCTTGATCCCGTAATGATGAATAGCCCAGAAGTCGTGGGTGATCGGGGACCTAGTAGGTCCAGTGTCATCTCCGTGTTCACCAACCTGCTTTGTGCCGTTGCCTGTTCCGATATGATGCACGCTCTTGATCTCGTCGACCAAGTCCAACTTGGCAAACATCTTCACATGTTGATTGTCGCCTGAATCGTCGTTCACGATACATCGAGTGAAGGCTTTGCGGCAAGATTTTTTAGGGCGCTTTTCCAAGCCGTTGCTGTTGTGAGTGAGCCACTGCGCAGCCACAGCCCCGACATACGGGTACGGCTCCCATGCTTTGAGCCATTGCACCAAGGTCTTTGGTTGCCTACCATTGGGATTCCGCATCTCAATGTATTCGTCCGCATCGAGATATCCCATCCAGGTGTGTTTGCCACGATTGGGTTTCGTGCAGCGTTCTAAGAACATGTACTTTTGTATGTCCTTTGGTCTTCCTGATCTTGGGATATAGTCAAAGGTGATTGCCGAAGGAGGTATATTGTAGAGACCTTTGCGATCCGATAGAGGAGGCTCGCTCCCATCGTCGATGACGTAAAAGCGTCGGATGCCGTGGTGATGGTAGTAGTGAGCGAACCACTCTGAAATGTCAGAGTCTGGCTCTCGCACGCCGAGGCAGATGGCTATGTATTCATCGTCATCAGGTGGCGGGAGAGGAGGGAAAGGTTCAGGCTTTAACGGGTGGAGGGCATCGTAATTGAGTCGGGCAAGAGTCTGATTATAGCGAGCGGGCGATGGTGGCTTGAGGCTGATTGGAGTTGTGAAATGCTGTTTGCTGTCAACGCCCAAGAAAGAGAAGAAGATGCCGGTCAGGAGGATGATGGTGCCAGCAATCGAGAGAAATTGTAGGAAGCGAGGATGGACGGTTGGAGACATGGCGGAGAAAGGGTAGGGATCTGGGAAGGTGAGTGGGTAGGAGGTTCAATGTGGTGGGAAGAGAAAGCTGCGCTTCAAAGTAGAGACAGACGAAGAAGTCGTTGGCCTTGTAGAATAGGCACCGAAAGCATGAAATAGGATGCTGTAGGGATTGCGAACTCTATGTAGAATACATGACAAGGGAAACATGCCTGGGTCTGGAAGGGTAAGATGAGTCGCGACCGCTGAAGCCATGTTCTACCTTAGTTATACGAGGTAGCATCCATCAGCCCACCATCCAACAACGGACTAAGTTCAACGGATCGAAGAAATGTTGGGGCGCCACAATGTTGAGAAAGGCACAGTACTCCGTACCACTTGACGATATTGTCCTCCGAGGAATACGATTGTCATGGACGATACCAAGTGTAAATAAGAAGTAAGTAGTGATGTTGTGTACGGCATCTATACTAGATCTACCTTCCCTTACCTTATGTATGTATTTTATTCCACGACTATTCTATCCTGAAACTAGATCAGTATTAAATACAATAGAATACTTCTAAAACCGTATCATGATTTAGTCAACGAGGTTTCTCAAATTATCATCAAATCGACGAATCTCGCGATATCAGCAGTGAGACCTGAAGCACCAGACGGCGGATCCAGGACTCCATCTTATGAGGAAGCTCCTCGCGGAAGGAGATTACATCCAAGATAAGCGCTAGTCAGCCCTCGCATCTTGGTGGTGGCGGTGCTCGTATACTCTCCATGGACCACGAGAAGGAAGCTCGCATTTTGAGGTCCGATCTACGCCCGCGAGATTTCCTCAGACGATCAGTAAAGAGAACATTCAGCTATGGCGTTAACTGCTCGCTCGGATGGTCAAAACAAGTCTCTACGAATTGTTACATGATATGACTACGCATCCCAATCATCGCATGTCAATCTCATCAGTCTCTACGCGACTCAGCTTCTACTCTAGAACTCCGCTAGAGATAATTCTGATATCGGTGTCAGATACATGGGAGAGTACGACGAAATGAGTGACAGCTTGGACTAGAGCAAATTCCCTCGCATAGAACGTGTTATGCAAGCGCTCCAGTGACGGTCCTTCAATCGCACCGCACTACACAACGTCTATCCATCCTATACCCTCTGCCAGCAAAGACTCATCGGTTCCATATCATCACATAGCCTTCCACAATTGTGGACTTTGTGTCACCAGCGCTGTCTGTATGTCCTGTTCGAATTTCTTTACCATGACCCAAGGCAATCTATTCGCTGGGAGCTTCTAGTCCCTTTCGAATCACGTTCTAGCTCGCATATTTCTATTATTTTCAAATACCCACGGTGAGCAGATAATATGAGAAGAAATTGACGTTTCATTGAGGCGTGGAAAAGGTGGTGGGTAAATTGAAGATCTGGCGATCTGACGATCCTGCTGTGTCTCGGTTCAGTGAACTGACTTTAAGATCTGGATGAATTCGACTTACCCTCGGCTTCATTGCAGACTGCTTATAGGAAGCACTTTGACAGCTTCGCATGGGATTGTATGAAGTGCCAGGAAGTCTGGCAGTGGCTTTGCAGCCACGGCACCCATGACGGACACAACGTCCTTCACCAGGTAAAGCGGTGTTCCCTTCAACTTATGGACGTCGATTTCGCACAGCACCAGCCTAGCGGTACAACCCTCAGCTTCATTGTGAGCTTTCAGAAACGCGATAAGAGTCGGAACGCTCGCGAACAGCGATATGAAGGGGCTGTTGTCGCCTCTCTGCTTGAGGTGTTCTTTTGCAAAGTCTATGCAGAGGATGTCGTCTTCTAAGTCGCTAAGCTTGTTTGTGTTGGTAGCTCTCACAGGTCCTGTACCATCCCAAGGACCAAAGTAAACCAGCTTGGCTGGTGGAGAATGACACTGTTCCATTCCACTTCTACCGAGATATGAAAACCTGAACGTTGATACTGGAGAAAATATAATTTGGACCTTTGGATAGTGCGGCTTATGATATCTCCATACTGGTACAAGGACGATAGTATCAGGAGGATGTGGGGGCACTTGATAAGAGCACCATGGCCTCTAATGGCAATCTCAACTGACGCTACACCCCCTAATTCTCTACCGCTCTAATCGCCGACGTACCTTACGCACCCTCAAAAATAGATTCCCAACTCGAGAGCAGTCTTCCGTGGTATCGTCGAATGATCTGCCAACGAATTTGAAACTCACAATACCGATGAAGAGTATTACGCGGACGGTGTTTGACGTCGACGTTGCTTCCTTTCAAGGTTCCCCGTTCCGCATATGGTCTGAGACCGCTGCGGCCACGACCGTGGCCGCGCACTATACATGTTCCTTCATTGTTTGAACACGCCTACACCCACTGCGGAGGTGAACCGATGAAATCCGATAACGAAAGGTAGGAGGTGTGACTACACAGATGTTCTAGTAATCCAGACCACGCGAAGGCCTTGCCCGTGTAGTTGACCCATGCATGCTCCGTTCCTACCTCAGGGGGCGATGGACGTATGTATTGTCTGTTCTCATCCCACAAGCGGCAGCTGAGTATCCTTAGGAGGCTACTTGACATTACGGCTGCAGGACCGCCGTCTAAAAGGGATTCTGGCTGTGAAAAAGCACTTGATCACAGATATACAGACGTGCCAGAGATCTTTTGTACTTCTGACTGAGACGGAAGAAACCCACGCGATGCTTTGATTCAGTACTACACTGTCGCGACTATGAAAATGCGTGTAAAATTTCGGCCGTACCGTGCACTCAACAATCCCTGATTTTATCTGCTTACTAACTATATGCAGTGTACATTGTTTCAACAGCACTGCTCGCGTCAGTAGACCAGCTAGTAGCGTCTGTGGGCGTCTCTACAGATCCTCCTCGTAAGTCGAATTTACCCTCAATTTCCGCCACCTTCACGGGGTCATAGCGGAGACGACGGAAGTCGCCTGGACACGGGGTAAGGGACTAGAGTAGCAATGATGTCCTTCAAGGCTGACAAAAGGTTTCCCTTATCGTGTCGATACCTCTTGCAATGTTCTGATATCATCGGAAGGCTGTACCTGATTCAACACCCACGGGAGTGACATGATCAAAATCATTCCTTGACTGCCACGAACCTCCGGGAACCTGCATCATGCCTATCAAGGACATAACGTCACCCAATGGGAACCGGCTCGCTACCGTAGGTACATTCGGCCTCGGAACTCCCTAACTTCAACTTCATAGCCGCGATCTTTACCAATCTACATGATACTAAACCTTACGTATTAATAGAGTTGACAAATGTCATTGCATCAAATGTTTGCTGAATGGCTACAGCTAGCGAACCTGGCGGGTACTTTCCAATTTTAGCACTTCCCGTGGAGTTGCGGCATGCCGTGTACCGCTACGTTCTCATGACCAGAAGTAGGCAGGTGGTATTCTACAGCAACTCTTTGGAGGGCAGGTCGGTTCTGAAGATGAAGTTCTGCACCGTCAACGATCTATCACTACTGGAGACGAACAGACAGATCCGGATTGAGGCTGGCAATGCTTTTTATGCAGAAGGCATCTTCACACTAGGCTCTTATCCTCGAACACAAGAATATAGGCAGGAGCCCTTTTATGGCAAGAAAACCTTCCATATCAGCATCCATCGGATCCGTATGTGCCATCTCTTGACTCCGAAAGGGACCGAACCTCAATCTCATCTCGACTGCTTAAAAGGCGCACAAGGACTTCGCATTCTATTACAAGGCTTTGTGGAAGCTATAGCTGGAGGCCATTGCATAAGATACCTGCTAATCGAATCATACCAATTCGAAAGAGCTGTATTTTTCGAAGACCAAACAATGCAATGTGACATTACTCACATCCTCGAGCCATTGGAGACATTGCAAGGAATTGAGCTTTGCCACATTCGCGCAACAAAGATGTGCCTTTGGCCGTATCTGAGGTTTCTAGAAAGGGAAATTATGAAGAGCCACAGTAAGCCGCTGGACCGAGGGGAACCTACACGACCTGTCCTGGAACGAGCGCTGCAGCGCAAGGAAGCATTGAAGAGCGCTGGTTCGAACACTGTGTTCGGAGATCCTAAAGTCTCCCATCGAATATTCGAGATATTCGACATTAAGCCCTTATATCAAGACCTCGTATTTCTAAAGAAATACAAAGACGATATCCTGACATGACCATTTATCTAATCAGGTGTGCAAGCCAGCTTCCGTCTCTTACATGCTCCTCTCCCATACTGACCCCACAGCACCTACAATCAAGGAGGAACGGCCGAGCGCGATACAGAAAGACAGCCAAGATGAAATTTGGAGGAAATAGCAATCAGCAACATCCGTTCTCTATACGAAAATGAAACAATGAATGCCTGAATCTACTGCGCCTATCACAAATCCGAAACTGCAAACCCGAAGGGTTGACTCGAGATGGACCTCCGCAGACAAGATAGATTCACTACAACCGCACACTTACACCAAGATGCAAAATCTATCCCAGACCACCTACACCATGCTGCCTCGAACCCCAACACCTTTTCATGAAGAAACCGATTCCGAATCTCCCCTGGCCCCACCACACCACCAACCCCACCCATCCATACCGACATCCCCATCCCATTCTTTCAATCCGACACCCTATACCAATATCCCTATCCCATCCCATTCCAGTCCCACAGCCCATCCATCCATCCACACATACCAACAACCCCATCCTCTCACCAAAAACCACATCCCTTCCTCCAAAAATGACACATCCCCATCTCCCTCACAACGCTATTTCTATTCCAGTCCCATCCTAATACTGTCCTACCCATCTACCCATCTACCCATCTACCCATCTACCCATCTACCCATTCACCTATCTATCCATCCACCCCCCCATAATCGCCATCTCCATCCAATACCACTAACACCCCCCTCATCGATCCACACCAGCAAACCCATCCATCGATCCATATCAACAACCCCATCCCAAACCTATTCCCAGACCCACACCCAATACCATCCACCCATCTACCTGCCTACCTTTCCATCCATTCCACCAAAGATCACACATCCCTATCCCTTTCCATTCCATTCCAATACCATCCCACCAACCTACCTACCCACCTATCTATCCATCCCCCTATCTATACCCACCATCATACCGTCCATCCCCCTTATCCCCTCCCTCCCTAACTCTCACCCCCTTTCCGCCTTCCCCCTCCCTTCTCCCTCCCTCCTCTACGACACAGCACACAAGCTTACCACTCCATCATCAATCATCGATTTGGAATCCGCATACTACCCTCCAACCAAATAGCAAAGGACTGTGCAGTACACATATGATATCCTTCGGCATGACCGAAGAATTTGGGATTTTAGGTGTTGGGAGGATCGTGTGGGATATTTATTATCAACTGTGGTTGGGTTGGGTTGAATAGCTAGGATGGAGAGATGCTAGTATAATTGGTAGAATAGTCAACGTAGGAACAAGATTCGGAAATCGAATCACGCGAGGGATAATGGACACGATGATCAAACCTGTATCAATTCATCCATATATACATAACGCACCGACAGCCACACACATAACTATATACAGCCAAGCCCCAAAACCCTCCACCTCTCAGTCCTACCCCCAACCCCATCTCCTCCAAAACCTCCAACTTCCCTCCTCCCCCTTCCGCCTCCCCCTAACCCTCCCCCTAACCCTCCAAAAATAAACCGGTACTCCCGCCGCCACAAACGCCACCACGACGACCGTCTGCCCCGGCTTCGCAAACACCGCCCGCGACAGCAAAAACAACGAGACGCAGCAGAAGATGATCGGCGTGCTGATCCAGGTCCGATACGGCCGTTCCAGGTAGGGTTCGCGGACCCGGAGGACGATGAGGCCGAGCACGGTAAGGAAGTAGAAGGTGTAGCCCGCGACGCCGTAGAAGGTGACGAGGGTGCCGAATTCGCCGACGACGATGTAGGCGGCGCAGAGGATGGCGTTGAAGACGATGGCGTTGATAGGCGTGAATCCGATCCCGCCTTCGTCGTCGCCGAGCAAGCGCGTCACGGCTCTTGTGGCCCATGATTTCCTTTGTAGGCGGGTCGAGGGGTCGGTGGTGCCGGGCATGCCGATGCGTCCCAGGATGTTGGGGAGGAATCCCTCTTTGCCTGCGGCGTAGACCAGGCGGCCGCTGGTGAAGGTTGTGGCGTTGAGGGCGCCGAGGCAGGACGCGGAGACGATGAGGGCGAGGACGAGGGAGCCGACGGGGCCGAAGACCACGGAGCCGAAGTGGACGGCGATGGTGTTGGAGGAGGAGATGATGGTGTTGGGGAGGACGAAGATGTAGGCGATGCTGGCGGCGAGGTAGGAGAGGATGACGAGGGGCATCGCGGTGTGGATGACTCGGGGAAGGTCGCGCGTGGGGTGTAGGAGTTCGCCGACAACATAGTTGGTGTTGTCCCAGCCGTCGAAGGCCCAGAGACCGGCGTAGATGGCGACTGCCCAGCTAGAAGGATCGGAGGTTGTGCCGTCGAACCAGCCGAGTGTTTTCCAGTCCGTGTTCGGCTTGTCTTTCCAGCTGAAACCTGTAGCAGCGACCACGATTCCTGTGATGGTAATGCCGAGGAGGGCGATGAATTTGAAGAACATGAAGAGATCGCCCATCCGAGTGGCAAGCTTAGTCGACGTGCAGTTGAGTAGAGTCACACCCGTAAGACCTGCCAGCGCTACCCCTTTGTTTATCCACGCAAACGCATTCTCAGCGTCTGCTCCCACCGCCGCACGGACAATGTATTCCCCAAATATGATGGCAATGATCGCGGCTGAGCCAGGCTTCAGTACAAATACGGCACTCCATGTGAAGAGAAAGCCTGCCCAGTCCCCAAAGATCTTGGAAAGGTACACCTGCGCTCCGCCGTTCAAGGGTATAGCTCCTCCCAACTCCGCGTAGCTTGCCGCCCCTGTCCAAGCCAATACTCCTGCAACGGTCCACACGATAAGGGAAGCACCATACGATCCAGCGTTGATGTTGACTTGGGCAGGTGACGAAAAGATACCAGAGCCAATGATCAATCCGATGATCAGGGAAAGACCATTGAGGTACGTGAGAGATTTGTGCTTCTCGAGAGAGGCCCCGTTCAAGTCCAGAGTTCTCGAGCTTGGGTCACCTAAGGCTGAGTATCCAGCGGCTGTTGACGAGAGCGGGAAGAGGTTCGAGGCGAAATCGAAGGCGGAGGAGACAGAATAGGAACGGTTGTGGGGGGTGGGACGAGCAGCTGCGGCGTTTGAAGAAATCGGATCCTCGAGGGACAGCTTACGTGACGAGGTTACACCTGACGGCGAGGACGATCGAGAGCTGTGGGCGTCCTCGGCGCTGCTCGAGGCAAGCGACGCGAGCTCTAATGAATCTCTGGGGGGTTGCAGGCCTGCATATTGAGCTCGTGACATGGCAAGCCTGGAGGTAGCTGGGTTATTGCGGTGGTAGGTGTATCATCATGATGCTGACGATGAGTAATGCGCGAACGATATCATAGAAAAGGGGGCATACTACTCCATGAGCACAGAGCAATAACATGTGCGAATTGGGAAGGAAGTCGCATGAAGACCGCAACCAGAAAGGATTGCATGACTAAGCTCAACTTCCCATCTCAGCGTCCTATTGGCTGGACGGGTACGCTACTCGAACTTCCAATTACGAACTAGCTTCCGGCCCGGGGTACTAAGGTATCATGACATTGATATCCTTACGCATTTTCTCTTTTTCTTCCTCATGCAACAATCGAAGTCCTCAATGCAACGTACCCCTTGGCTCCGGCTATGGCTTCAGTTCCCTCACACTAAATGCCCCCGAGTCAGCGTTCATTCGATCTTCCAATCCCAGCGGAGCAGAAAACTCGCAACTCAACAAACGCCAGGTTTCGGCTCTAGTAATCCATCATCCACAGCACCCAGGCCGTCGAAAACCGCAGAGCCAACATCTGGCGCGGGCAAACCCTCATCTAAGGAGCGCAACGATAGTGGTAAGAGTTCGCCACGAGAGGCAAACAAAACCAAGCCCACCAAGAAATCTCCCATTGGACCCCGTCGCATTTTCATCTACAGTACTCTTGCGTACGTTTGGTACAGAGTCTATATTTGGCATACAGCCCCTGATCGATGTCGAATTCTCGACCCGTACAACTTCACGGTTTTCATCCTCGAGAAAAGGAAGAGAGTTTCTTCAACGAGCAGTATACTGAACCTTAAATCTGTACCTAAAGGTCAGAATACAGACAATGTCACCGAAGCATGGCAGAAAGGCGTATGGAGTGTTCAGGCTATACAGCCCGAGCTGCAGATTGCAAGATCTTACACGCCACTTCCGCCATCAGAAGACGCGGAACCTGAAGAGTTGAGACTGTTCGTTCGCAAAGAGCCTCAGGGAGAGGTCTCCAGTTTTCTGGATCGGATCCCCCGTGGTGTTCTAGTGCATCTTCGTGGTCCTCATATTGAGTATGAGATTCCGGAAGATGTGGATCAGGTTCTGTTTTTGGCTGGAGGCACCGGCATAGCGCCGGCGTTGCAAATTGCGCATATCTTACACCATTGCCGATCATCCGCTGTGACAAATGGCCCAAAGATGCGCATTCTTTGGGCTAACAGACGGCGCGAAGATTCATATCTTGGACCACAACCACTTTCACTAGAGCAGCCGCAGTCAACATTGGCACCAAATTCAAGGAATCTTGCCGACACAATGCGAAGAAAGTCAGAAAAGGAAGTGATAAATCCGGAGGGTGCAAAAATTCCCCAACTGCAGCCGCAGACAGCTTTAGTGGCAGAACTCGAGTTACTAAAGGCTAAATATCCCGGCAAGATCGAGATCGAATACTTTGTCGATGAAGACGGTTCTCATATCAATAAAAGTCTACTAAATAATCACCTGCAAAGCACCAACAAGGAACCTGAACTTGAAACTCAAGATCATTCAATTAAAAAGAAGCTCGTTATTATCTCGGGACCGGAAGGCTTCGTCGAATACTATGCAGGCCCTAAATCTATGAGAGGCGGCAAAGAACTTCAGGGCCCGTTAGGTGGGGTACTGCAGCAACTGAACACCCAAGGATGGGAAGTCTGGAAGCTCTGACCTACCTATCCCTTCCTTGCAGATGAGCAGTGTGGAGGACAAGACCTACAGCCACAGTCAAAGTAGCAAATTTAGTTATCATAAGCGAACAACATAATCCCCTTTACCGGCCTCAATGTCTAATCTGTCCGTGCGCTCAAGCGGCGTGAAACCTGGGAACTCATTGATTCCTCTCAGTAGCTCGTCAATGACCTTTCCGCTCATCATCGTCTCATTTACTATTCCGTCGACATGACGAGGTTCGACTCTCCCATACCACACAGCCTTGCCAGCCAACGGACTTAACCCTCCGCCGTTTGCCAGCTTGAAGTCTACCGGGAAGTAGATGATCACGTTACCGGCAAAAGCATGACCCCCAACATGACTAGATAAGCTTGTGCTCGTGTGATGAAGCGGATGCAATGGCACCTCCTTTGTGAATTCAGGCAGGGGGAAGGGATAGGATCTCGAAGTTTTCACGGTCATCCACATCTGTCGCCTGAACTCCGCTTTCAAAATCGGGCCCAGGATCCCACAGCGTGAATCGCGTGACATATGTCCACAGATGAGAATTGTAGGACTGCGATGCCTATACCAATACACACGTGCCGTGGGTGCATCTCCCCTCTCTGCAGGCATTCGGCCATGGATTTTGATATGACGAGTGCCCCGGCTCCCAAGGAAATTCTCTCTGCGTTCCGCGGTCAGGAATCGCCACGCAAAGTTTTCGATAACTTTGGGATTGTCGGGCAGCTTCGCAAAACTCAAATTTTGCGGATAGATATGGACGACGTGATCATTCTCTGCATTTTTCATAGTGCGTCGCTGAAAGCTGTTGGTGATCAGCACGGAGTGCGAGGGCTGCATCGAAAGGCTTCAATGTCAGCGTCCATTCACACCACCGTCGGCCCCTTTGACTTTTTAGCCATGAGGTTGAGAGCTCGCCACTGAGCACACCGTACTCACATCATAAAACTTCCCACCTTTCCCCACAAGCCCCTTCAAAGTTTTTGCCAGATTGCTCCGTCCACATCCTTCGCTAGGCTCGTCCTCAATCCTGCTGCCCCAATCATCCCTATCCGTCTGTATGACCACATGTTGCGCGTATGGTGGCATCGTCTGCCGCAGTCGCCTATCGTGATCGATTGCTAAGCCCTCTGGCATATTGGCGCAAGCACAAGCTGAGGGCGGACATGTTGGTATTGAGGGGATGGGTTCGGGCGTATGGTGCGATGCGGAGGTGGTGAGGAGGCGGCGAGAGGGGCGGAGCGGGCGGAGAGTGTGTATGAGGTTGGATACGTTGATGGGAGCCTTGTGAGCTGTCATTGTGAAGGAATAGGAGAGATTGCTCGAGTGTCATTCAAGTAGACACAACATACGGAAGAGGTGCTCGAATTGTAGCATTATGGAAGGTTTGCCGAAGTTACGCCAAGACCATGCTTTCTCATACAATCAATGATCGTCAGCCTGGAGATAGGATGAATTCGATCAGTGCAACGAAAGATAAGATCTCACCATACATAAAAGCAGACCTACTTGAACTCGAAGGCCTAGATACATATGGCCAGGTGTGACCTCGCCGCGTATCAAGGTGTCTGCTATGGCTGGAAATCGATTGATAGCAGAAATGTTATAAGATTTTCACGGTGCAATTTACGAAGATATTTTGGGCAGCACATGCAACTACCCATTCCGTTACTCCTCTGGAAAGTCGTTTTAGAAATTCCTTGACTGGGGGCCGTGGTCACAGTTACTAGTAGACCAGGTGTTTCCTCTGGAACGACGCTCATCAATTGAAGGCGGCCCGTCATAATCCAACGAAGAGGGTCCTTCCTCTTAGTGGGATGCCATCAATAGAGTCGCTGAAGCACCGAGGAAAGCTGCTAGACGACTCATTGCTCCTATCTGTCCATAGTTGTATTGTCATATATTGTTAGAGACCCACTTTTCTGGCTCGCTACTGCTTGTGTGACAGCGGGTGGCTGCAATCGGCTTTTCCATAGTCCATCTACATGACTTTGTTTCTTTCCACCGAATAGGAGAAAGTCATTGACGTCTAAGGTTCCAACAGTCGCTATTATGTCTCCTGTGTCGGAAAATATGTTAAGTATGACCAAGGCTCACGTTGCTAAGCCATGGCTACGGAATACACCACGCCACATCTGGTAAGGCTTCCGAAGTTAGCTGCCGCAAGCGCTGATCTCGGGCTGATCAACCTCCCCGCGAATATATAGTAGCTCCCCGATATCATCCATCATGTTCAGCACTGACCTTTCTCCATCACTGATCGAACACTACGTCTGTACTTTCTCGACATCTCTGGCTTACCCCTCTCGCATGGGCATTCATCGATCCATACCAATAGAGAGGCAATAGATGCTCGGGCCTCGCCCCCTCTAAAGATGTCAACCCTGAGCTTTCACGGATTCTCCTGGCGTGGCGACAAGAAATGGGCAAATGCATCGAAATGGACGGTCTATGCCCCGATCGTACAATGCGTCAACTTCGCCTTCGCTGTTGTTGAGGTCGCTTGCGGTTCGGTATGGATCGTGCAGCTGGGAAGTCATCTGACTGTGTATGTGATCTCTTTATCTGTCAATGGAGCTCCGGCGAGCACAAACAGTTCATTGTGCATTACTGACGTATGTTTTGAGCCTAGTCCTATGATCATCCAAACCCTTCTGCTCCCGGGCTGCTCGTTGTTCAACACCATCCCCTCCATCCATCTCCACATGCTCCTCCGCAACAACCCTCCGCGCTTGGCAATGTGGTTTTCCTTCGCCTTTGCTCTTCTCTATCTTACCTCCGTCCTCCTCTCTCTCGCTGCTTGCAAAAGCTCCACCTCCGCTGTACCAGCTGGACTACGTCGTGCAGAATGTCCGCAGGGAACCCCTGGCGGACCGGTGCAAGGTGTCAGTAAGAGCGTATGGGATGTTATGCTTGCATTTCAAGTTTCTTCAATTGCCGGGTATACTCTGCATGGCGCCATGGCGTGGAAGGTACATAGGGTGCTGAAGTCAAGAAAGGAGAGGGGCGAGGTGGAGGCTGTGGATCCGGATGAGGAGGCGAAGAGGAGGCAGAGGGCTCGGGAGTTGTGGACCAAGAACTATGAGATGCAGGGATTGTAGAGCGAGCGTTGATGTGAACATGCTCTCATGTGCTGATGTTATTGATGATGTACGATTGGATCAAGGGCCCATTAACTTTCATCTGGGATAAAGATTTCGTTGGGAAGAGTTGGATATGGGGGTATTTAAAAGAATATGATGGCGTAAGGGTAGGGGTTGTCGTCTTCTTACAAGATCGCTTATTCAATATGCTGAGGAAGAATTTATATGTGGCAATTAACGAATTACAACTCTACTATCTTTTCGCGACCAATATCAGACCCCAACAATTCCTCCGAAATCAATTCGCGAGTGCGCAGGCGGAGTACAAAGGATCAACAACAGTGCACCCAAGTACTGAAGGTCTACAGGTTACTCTCATGTCCATTTTCTAATATTTCGATATGATGCAGTATACTTGAGAGTTGGGGATGTCCTATCTCATTTGTGACAGCGCGTGACGGTAATCAATTACACTCGGGCCAGACACTGCTTCGATCGAAGATGGCTACTTCCCGCAGTCTTTACTACTCGGTTCCAGTGCAAGGGATATAACGGTGTGCGGATTTGTTCCTGAGCAACTACTAGGGACCTTTGTTGCTCAGCAAACAGCGCTGACACCTGAAGACTTGCAAACATTCCTGTTCTTTGTGTTTGTTTGTGTTTCGCCACATCCTATGCACGATGTGTCTTCGGTCAAACTCGTCCACATACATATAATATGTATGTTCTCTCTCATCACTTGTGTAGACCTTCACCCCTTCACCTAACATTCAGCACCTGGATGTCACTGCTTATATATCCCCCAATCCTTCATGAGTTCAGTGTTGTTGTGTCTTGCCAGTACCCCTGGATAATCTCTCCTGTCAAAGCTTAATATGAACGATCAACACTATGCAGTGACAGTGTCATGTCGTCGAGGATCTACCATGATTGACACCCATCGGACTTGAGATTGTCAATCAGATGCCACCCGATCGACCCGGCCGTAACAATACTTCTAAATATATAAATCCTCTGCAACTCATCTCTTCTGTTGATCGTACAACATCACCCTCTCGGAATAATTACATCTCGAACACGGTCAACCAACATCGTACTTTCTCGCTCATCCCTGAATTCCCGGTTGCCTTGTTGATCACCACTGGATCAGACAACATCTCATATATCAACACACCTTCGTATCCTCATACCACTCTCTCTCCCCATCCTTCTCACCATCAATACCAAAAACACCACCAGAGACACCATCCCACCCCGATCAGATCCAACCTACAGTCGATACCCAAACCTTTCCCTAAAGCCGAACACAGGAAAACGAAAGCCATGGCAGGGAGAACCATGCAGACTGCGCGCAAGTCTGCTAACACTACTGCACCAGTCAAGCAAAGTGCAACCTCGGGCATCACAAAGAACAAAACCACCCGTGCAACGAAGAAGAAGGCTTCCAAAGCCAAGGGAACGCCATCAAGCTCTCTCTTCGACACAATCGTAACCATTCTCGTTGGACCAAACCACATCAAATTCGAAATCCACAAAGCCCTCCTCTGCCACCGCTCCGCCTACTTCAAGGGAGCTCTGACAGGAAGATTCAAAGAAGCTCGAGAAGGGATCGTAACATTAGAAGATGAGGATCCTGAAACCTTCTCACGCTTCCACGCATGGCTGTACACCGGAAGTTGCATGAAAGACGACGACACCACGCCTCTCACCATAGCCCCTGCACTCCAGCTCTGGCTCTTCGCCGAGAAGAGGCTCGTTCCAAATCTCCAGAACGCTATCATTGACCAACTCATCAAAAGCTACACCAAAACCTACACCACCAACAACCCACTCGTATCCGAACCCTCTCCCGAAGAAGAAAACGCATGCATCGCAGCATGGGAGAACAGCGCCGAAGACTCCTGCCTGCAAAAATTCATCACCGATCATTTCCTCTGCCATCTAGATCTAGAAACCCTCTTCCGGGAATCACGAGCGGAGAGATATCCACTCACTCTTATCGTTTCCATTGCTATACGTGCTCAGAAGGCGGGTTTGGAACGTAAGAGAGATTTCTTTGGTGGGTTAAGGTATGAGCATTGTGCACGGTATCATGTGCATGTGGATGAGAGGGATTGGTGCGGGGAGATGGAGGTGGGGGGTGGGGATGAGAGTGAGGGGGATGGGGAAGGGGAAGGGGAAGAGGATGAGAGAGAGAGTGGGTTTGGAAGGACGATAGGAGGATCACTATATTCGCGACGTCGGGTGTTAGGATGAGGAGGATGGCGGTGGAGGAGGTGAGATTGGAGGATGGAAGATTGAGCTTGCGATGTGAGGTATATCTTGTCGTAAAGCGTGTTATTACACCAGTGCTAGGTCTGGGAAGAGACTATCCGAGCAATTTCTTCTTTCAAGTATACTATATATTATTTTCAAAACACAGGGTTTGTTATTCCACAGCCAAATCCCCGCCATCGCATAGTAAAGCCCCACCTCGATTTACTCAGGCCTATTCAGGATTGCACAACTATACCTCAGATATCTTACTCCTACTAGGAGTTTGGGTCAAAGGTAAGTCTTATCTACCGTCATCTTGTTAAGTTTTAGTCATCTACAATGCGAAGTATAATATTCCGCTCTTAGCGAGGAGTATGGATTGCAACAGCCAAAATTAGGCCTGTAAGGGGCAATCCGAATGAGGGAAATAAGGCCATACTCCTTACTCTCGTAAGACACTTTGCGTCCTCATAGCTTCATCCCATAGACCTCGGCCGGACTTGTCCTGTACTTTTCCGGTCCAGGCAAATGTCTCCAGAAGCAATTTAGCATCGCACCAATTCGATAGTGAAAGTTGCGAGACCGTTTTAACGATAGAACTGACGAACCATAATCTTTCGGTTGGATCGAGGACAAGAGAGCCCGCGAGAAAAAGGAGCCACAGGCGCAGCGCGCACATGGAATCAGTGGCGAAGCTCTCCGTTTGCAGACAAGACTTCAGCTGCCATATTAATTGCGTACTTGTCGACGAGACCCAAAACTCGTTCTGGATGATGCCGACGTAGAGCAAGACGCCTAGACGACATGCCTCGAGAAGCTGATCTCCTAATCCGCTACTGTCGTCGTGATTCTCCCTGGAGAGAAGGTCGTATTGAACTGACCGAATTCTCTCGCGCAATCTCAAGGGAATAACCTCTGACTTTGGTGGGTTGACGGTGTCTATGTTCTGAGTCACGGTATGGACTTCGTGGAGAATGTCGAAAAGATGTGGGTCAAACCCATAATCATCGTGGACAGCCTGAAATCCGGGAGCAAGAGTTTTTTCTGTTTCGTCGCTCCCTCGAAGGACGCTTGGCTGTATCCTTCTGCTCCCCATCTGCAGGTAGGGTTTCGAAAGGCCATAGACCGAGCCCCAGATATCCGCTCTAATACTGTGTTAGGAAACATTGCAGATCAACAAGGGTGCAATTTAATTTACCTGCAAAGCTTATCATGCAAGATTGGATTACACTCAAAGGCCAACAAGCCTCCCCACATCTCTACCATCCGCTTTATACCCCTCATATGAGTGCGCCAGTTTTCGTGGTTGCCACTTGATTGCTGCCGAAAATACCTCAGTGTTTTTCGAGTCAAACTGTGGGAGCACCTACTTCTGTTAGGGCTAGGAGAGCCACGGCGGCGATAGTTGAGTCACTTATTTCCTGCAAAGGGTCCTGAAGCCGATCACTGAGGATCCGGATCGTTTCCTTCAAGTGGTTGATTGCTGAGGGACGCTCCTTCTGGCCATTCATCTTTGCCCCAAACTGATCGCTACAGAACAGAATCGAATTCAGCAGGGCGGGGTCGGTCAAAGCCAGAGGCACCCAGAGCGTCTTTATTGGATTGAATCCCCAATATGCCTCGATTTGGTACGCGTGATCTGCTACAGCAGAAACGTCTGTTACAATAGCGTCAGCAAATTCCTATACAAGGATGTTATATGATATTTGTAACTACTATGCTAAATGGGGAGCAGTGGACTTACAGAGGTCAAGAAGGTCATGCATGTACGGTTGCATCTGTATCGGGAAACTATCAAATGGGTCCTTACTCCAGCGCTCAGATGATAGCATAAGAGGCCGTCCAAGATCAACAATTGTGTCTGCATCATTGTCCTGACTATCAATTTCCATGTCTTGGAGTCCAGGCTTTGGTTGCACAGCTGGCTGTTGCTGGCGTCGATAATTGTGCATGACGTGAGTCCGGACGAACTTTCGAGTATTCGGGTTACTTGGCCGTCGCCCATCCGAACAGTCGACAAACTCATAGCGCTCCTTTGAAGGTCTTTCTACTTCCTTTGACGGGTACTTCAACGAGCGCTCATGTTCTTTTAGATCTGTATGCCAAACCAAATCAGTTTCCTTCGACTGGGAGAGACATCACGGAATCGAAATAGTTTCCGCGAGTCAGAGACCATCGCAGCCATTAGCGACTGTGTTGTACGCATCAACTTCCCGAGTTCAGCCACAACAGCACTGAATCTAGACCCCTTTTATCAGCACTAAGAAGCGCCATAGCAGCAGAACTGACCACCGTGCCATTAAGGTTGTGACTCCATAAAGAACTTCGGGAGGATCCAGACACAGAGCTCAGCCGTCACTATGTACACGACCTACCACGGAAAGCAACCTAGTTGATGTGAATAGTGACCGTTGGCGTTGCCCGGGTCAACATGGTCAAATGATTTGGAGTACCATGCTTCTGCTAAAAATAGAAATGGTAGAACGGACACAACCCACTTTTTCTCGGTCTTCCCCTTCGAACCAACTTCGGCCACTGGACATTGGCTTCTTTTGATAAGCAATAGATCAACCCCCCATCCTCGCTCTTCGGCTCCGTCTTACTATCAAAGACGATAAAACTCGGAGATAACGTCGTCATTTGTCAACGTTGCGACTGATGCGCGGCTGATGTAAAGTAAGTGTATGGCTGGAAGGACCAAAAATGGATAACGGTCGTTGCAGAAATAGGACCAACTAGGTAAGGTGCGAATGGGATTATCCCATCCTGCGCGGGAACTAATAGTTCGGGGCTTAACGTGCGGATCATCCAAGCCTGTTAAAGCTAGTTTGCCCAGCCATTAAGCCCCAAAGAGTTAGTTCCCGTGTGCGTGACTTACTGCCGAAGGATGGGATACAGCTGGTAGGCTTCTTGTCAGCAGCATGTGCTAGCCCATTATATCGTAGTGCGTCACTTGGTAATTCAGCCACTAAGTCACCGCAAGCTTCCTTCGCCTATTTTTCCAAACTCGGCCGAATTTCTGAACCGTTTGCCCTTTTGGCGCCGCCAACTCGACTAACCATATCAGGCTGGATTTTGAGACCAAGCACCCTTTTAGGTATCCCCAAACCATGGGCCACGCAATGCGCGGATTCAGGATGCAATATGTGCCTGGTACGTGTTAAGTACAAATGAAATAACTTATGAAGGATGAACAGAGATTGACTAGGAGTACTAGCCAATCTCAGGCGTTTGATCGTCTCATATCTCACAGTAATTGCCCCCTCGCATCTCCTACCGGTCCCTGCCATAACAGGGTCAGAGAGTATCCAGGGACTGTTAGCCAACAAAAGAGACAGTTTAGGCTTACCGTCATAAGTGCTTTGTCTACTTAAACCCGAAGAAACCTATGAAAATTCTCATCAGCTTCTCGAGACTCATTCCCTTCACACTTCACATCTGCCATCTATACTCTGAAGAGCTGTCATATCGCCAAGTCCCCCGCAATGGCCGATCTAGCAACCCTTCCAAAAGACTGGGTCGTCACCTCGGGTCAGTTCACTAGGAAGGGTCACACCGAAATTTATCCTGCCGTCGACCCAACTAAACCAGAGAACTCGCTCAAGGGCAAGACGGTGGTTGTGACGGGTGCCAGCCGCGGCATCGGGGCCAAGAGCATCGCACCGGCTTTTGCAAAAGCGGGCGCCAAGGCTATAGTGCTCGTCGCCACCAATGCTACCAAGCTGGCAAGTATCGAGGAAGAGCTGAAGAAGATCAATCCAGACCTCGAGACACTTGCCTTGGGTGCGGATATCTCGTCTGCCGAGCAAGTTACCAAGGCATGGTCTGAGATCAACGCCAGGTACCCCAAGGTTCATGTGCTGGTTAACAATGCCGGGGTGGAGTGTAGCAAGAGTGATAAGATGATGCACGAGCAGGATCCGGACATCTTTTTCAAGAACTTTGTAAGTGACCTCTAGCAGCCTCTTCTTAGGGGGTAAAAGGTCAACAACCCAAGTACGTGCTCGGCAGTACGAACAGTCACAGTTAATATGAATCCTCCCATCTAGGAAGTCAATGTCAAAGGAACCCACATTGTGACGCAGCAGTTCCTCCAGGCCGCGCTCCCCTGGGCCTCGGCCACCGACAAGGCCAGGATTATCACATTGACCAGTTCGACCGCCTGGGGTGTCTGGCCTTTCGTAGCCGCCTACGCCATGACCAAATCGGCCAACATCCAATACACCACCGCCCTCGCCGCCGCCTACCCGGAGACGCTACTCACTATCGCGGTCAACCCCGGCATGAACGACACAGAGATAATCCCGCAGGCCCTTCGGGCGGCCGAACTCAATTACAACGACCCAGCGCTCACTGGCGGTACCATTGTGTGGCTGGTGGCAGACCCAGCGAGAAGCCAGTTTTTGAATGGGAGGGTGCTTACGGTTGAGTGGGATGTCGAGGAGCTAGTCGCGAGGA
>JAABUP010000178.1_pt1 | contig 144260 bp, 216 predicted proteins | sample 5559201 | NCBI WGS metagenome assembly JAABUP01 (sample SAMN10711887, study PRJNA513373) | rock metagenome | isolation source: Antarctica rocks | place: Antarctica | reverse complement strand
AGGCCAGCAGGATTTGCGGGTACAGCACCAGTTTGCCAGGCTCCATGACATCCACCACCACCTGTACCACATGCCATGCATTGCCACCTGTGTGTCACTGTCACCACTTGATACACGCCAACAGTTTGCTTCATGATGCACTGTCAACATCTGCCCAAGCTCATGCTATAGCAGCAATGATGTGCACCTGTATCAGTTCTGGCATGGGTAGGACAACTGCAATGCAATGAGTGCGGTGTTCAGAGCTGGCAGGAGCATGGATGAGTTTGATGATGATGAACGGCCACGCAGTGGTTGGACGGGCTGCTACTGACCTGCAAGGTAAGGATGATGTCTGCTGCCACCTCCAGAGAGAGTCTGGAAGGGTTGGTCAAGCATTTAGCAAGCCCTGTCAGCAGTGCTGTACAAGCATCACTGCTAGGAGCTGGCCGCAATGCTCTGAAGACCTGCAAATGGTCTCACATTCAGTTGCAGCTTATGTGGCGTCAGTAGATCAAGTTGTATGATGCAGCAGGCATGATGGGCTGACTTCCTAAGTCATTATTAAAATTGGCCAGCCTGAGTCAGCTATGAGTGTGCACAGCCAGCAACAAGAGTTAGTATCCAAACCATAATCTTGATGCCAGCCATTCCCAGAAGATTACTGGGTGAGTTGCAGTGCATACCTGATGAGATCTGCAAGCCAGGTGGCGGCTATTGCACTCCATCATCCACTTGAGCGCTTCTGCAGCCCACCGCTCCCGCAGGTCGCTCTCAAAAAAGATTGCTTCTGTGACAGCATTCACAAGGGCCGCCAGTGCAGTACTGCTGGCAAGATATGTATGCCTGAGAGTGATGTCTTCATATGCCCACAGCCGCCGGCTGCGCATGGACTGCAGGTACTTGATGAGACTGGTGACTTGGTGGTGCTCAGTCAGGAGCGCGCCGCTGTTCTTGTGCAGTTCCAGATGCCGGGCAGACAGGGAGTACAGCAGGTTGACCAAGGCCTGCTGTGCATGGTGGTACACCAGGGGCTCAGGGCTGTCCATGGCAATCATGATTGCATGAAAGAGAAGGGGCAAGTGACTGCGGAAGTCCTCATCATGTTCATATGCCACCTCAGCCAGCAGGCACATGGCCAGCTGTGGCCTAGTCAGAATACCCCTGTAGCGCAACAAGCTGATGATGCAGGACCAGACAATGGCTTTGCAAGTACAGCGGCAGTATAACGCAGTGCCACAATGCTTGTTACTGCATCATGCAACTGCGCATGTAGCCTGTAGCACGGGAACAGCAGCTGGCGCAACACCAGAAGCAGATGTGCAATGGGCGTGCAGGATACTTGCCTGTCAGGGCGTGGTCCCAGTGGTGATGCCACCTGCATGCTGCTGTTTCTCCTGCTGTTGTCTGGCGAGTGATTGTCGCCGCTTGTGCGCTGATGAGTCATTGCGCTATCTGCAATGGAAGGAGACAGGGAAGAGGAAGACAGATCACTGCGGAAGCTGCTTGTCTTCAACATCTCTATGCGTCGCATGGGCCCGCCTACACCACAGAACGAATTGAAGTTGAGCCAGTGGCAGTTGTATGTAACGCATGAGCAGTTCTTTGGCCATTGTATGTACTGCATCAGCAATGTTTCGGCAAGTAGTGCCTGATAAGAATGGCAATGCAGAAGCCTCATATCCAGCAAAGTCGACAAAAGGCAGCATCCCCTTTCATCCTTTTCCTTTTCTGGCCTTCGCAATAACAAGGCCACAAAATGAAGATGTGTAAGTGACCTGTGGGTGTGCGGGCCCTGGGCTCCCCTTTCAGAGCCTCTCCAGTGCTGAAGCCACCGCTGCTATGCCTAGAGTGGTTGGATGGCCATCTTACATGCTGAAACTCTGATGCCTACAATCGCAAAGCGCTTGTTATGCTTTGTGTCTCAGGCAAAAACGCCTGAGCAGCTCAAAGCACTGCTGACAGTCTGGATGGACTTTGTATTACACAGTGGCAGTTATGGGTTGTTGGGTTGAAAATTTGCCTGCAGCCCATGCTTGCCGGTCTTGCAAACTGCAAGGCGTGAAAACAGGACAATTGCTCTACTGTGAGAGCTGCTTGAATGGTAGGTATCCTATGCGAGAATGATATCTCACCCCTGTATCAGCACTCGATGCAGCAGGGGCCAGTTCACCATCCTCACTGATCTGTTGACTAATCTCATACACGAGGTGATCAATGGTCTGCTGAGAAGATGTGCGGGCTAGGAACAATGCTATGCGCTTGGCAACAGTGAAAAAGCGCTCCACGGCACTCAAATCCTGCAGGCATGCGTGCTGTTTAGTCACAGACATACCATATGCAACATACAGAACAGTTGAAAGGTTGTAGCAGTGAGCATACCATATGTGCATTACACATTGGAAGTGTTGCAGATGGCAATGCAACAAATTGCCCTCATGCCAGACTTGCAGCCACCAGGTGTGAGAAAACATACACTCCTAGCGGACATAATGCATCATTAAATAGAACCAATGTGGCAGACGGCTTATTTGATAGCCTGGGCTACAATTGGCATTGTTTGCCAAAGTTTGTTGCAACGCTTGCCTGCCCACACTCCAGCTGGCCTTTTGAGATGACATAGTCCAGGATAGGAATGATGTTGCGCTTGTTGCCTGCCACAGTGCTCCACAGACGCTCTATTTCATGAGGAAAGACTGTGCCATGCTGAGCAGTGACATAGTACATGCTTTGCAGCAGTCTCTCACTCCAGTTCCCTGCATGCAGCATAGGCTCATCACCAAACAAAGTTGACAGCTGTCACAAACCCTTCCTTGCAATTGGCAAACTGTGCTGCAGGCAAAAGCATTTACATGAGTCCCATCATCAGTTCATGCCGAGAACGAGTTGCATCACCAGGTCATGCCGAGAATGAGTCCCATCACCAGGTTATGCTGAGAGGGTCATGCATCCAGGCCAGGCAATAGTGGGGTGAGCATTACCTTCCCAGCGCGCCGCAAAACTGAGGTTCTCCATCCAAGGGGGCAAGCAGGTGAGCACCTGGTGGTGGGCAGCCCTGCCCACTGCATCCTGCTGCCGTGTCATCATCTCCACACACAGCAGCTCACTCAGCTCAGGATGATCTCTGCACATTACAGCTATCATTTAGTACACACTTGCTTTCAAGCCAGGATGTCTGATGAATCACGACTGGCTCCACGCCCCAGACTGTAAGGCATAACTTGATCTAGTCATAAAACCGAAATGCAATGTTTTGGCTTGGCAGTGAACTCACTTGACAACAGCAAACAGCATTCCTACATGACATCATCGCTGTCACTGATCACATTCAGATGTGGTCTTTGAAGTGTTGTCTGCCAGATACTGTCTGCATGAAGCTGTGAGTAGGCATTGCTGAAAGAGTGGTGTCTGTACCTGGCTAACTTGGCAGATAGTTGGTACTGAAACTGCTGGTATGAGTCCTGCAGGTTGCCAATGACAACAGCCACTCTTCCAGGATTTTGATCATTGGGCTGCCCAGCTAGTGCTGCAGCAGCTTCTGTAGAAGCTACCTTGGTGTCTTTGATGTCCTTCCAGATACGGCTTGATAGGACATCCAGCAAATGCAATGCATCATCACGCACATCCTATAAAGAAGACCAAGCAACTCGTCAGTGAAAGGTTTTTGCAAGAAACGTGATGGCGACAAACGAACAATCGTCCAGATGTGATCAAGAATGTGCTGAGTCCCATTTAATACGCACTGAACATGCAAACACAGCACTGGAAGCTTAAATCAACATCTGCCGAAAACCTGGCATGTGGCTTGGGACACAGGTAATTTGACCTCAGGACAGAGAGTTGCCAAGCTGCTACGTAGAGAAAGGAGACCAACCTGTGCAGGATCAACAATCTTGTAGAGGACCAGGCTGAGAAGAATGTGAGGCTTGACTACCACATCCTGTGCTGCATACACCTCAGCAACTACCTGCAAGGCAAACGCAAGCACGCCAGTTGGCAGTGAGTTCAAGGCACCATGTTGCGCACACTTGAAAGCTGGGATACAGGTCACCCGCACTATTTGATGCATTCATGGTTGTAACACACTGTTTCATCTTCTCAACCTCAGTGCGTTGTATGCGATCTATACCTGGTCACACAAATAGAGTGGATACAACATGTCGTGGGACACTGCAAGAGCAAAACACCTGAAAGTAGGCCCTTGACACAGGGGCTTGGGAGGCATAGCACTGGTCCACACAAACCCCAAAGAGCTCCACATTGGTAGACAACAGGTGTAGCAGAGCTGTCTGAGCAACTAGTGACTTGGCTGGACCCACGCTAGCTGAGCTGGCAGATGCAGAGGTGGGGGTGGCAGCAGTGAGCATGCGCTGAATCCAGGAGAGCACTCGTCCGCCCTGCTGTTGTCCTGGTGTTTCAAACGATGGTCCCTGCATGATGATACAAGCATGGCCAAGCTGTGGTAGCTGGTCTGCATCACACATGCTGTCTCCACATGCGCTTCCATCATGAGTCGCAGTGCAGCTGATGGAAGCTTACACTGCCACACAGCTGTATACTGTTTCGCACATGCTTGCAATTGTCCCAGGAACAAAAGACATTGTGATGTTTGAAAAGGAGACCAGGTTTTTTGTCCCTAGGATCATGAATCATGTCAGTCAACATGCATCCACATGCAAGGCTGTCAGCAGAGTGCGCGACAAGCATAGGGCACTCACCAGAAGCATTGCAGCCATTGCAAGATAAGCTGCATGCTCAACAACGTCAGCTGTCTCTGCCATGTCGCTCTCATAGTGCCTGCCCATCTCTGGATCTTTGATGCGCATTCTGGACATGGCAAGCGTCTTGCCCACCTCTGCTCTGTATCTGGCAGGAGTGGAGCCCTCCTCACACCAGGTGCCAAAGGTGTCGAACAGGGTGCGGCGCAGGGGGGTGTTGAAGGCCTGGCTGGGGCTGCCGCCCAGGGCAGTGGCCACTGCTTTGGAGACCATGCACAGGCAGTAGCGCAACTGCTGCATCTCTGAGAATGACTCTGCAGTACACAGTGTTCCGCCATGTCAGCAATTTAGCTGCTGCCGGCTTCATCCACCAACTTGCACAGCCTTTGCAAGCGCAACTGCAGGTCGTATGTTTCAACAAGGAGCCCCACAGGTTCAGTTTGACTGATTGGGTCTGCAAACACTGCTAACGCCACACAGGTCTCAAACATCTAGAAACAGCAGCCATCCTGCTTCTGACTTGAATGCAATGTGCAGATAATAAAGTCAGGTACAGTGTGGTTACAGACAAACCTGCTGCAGCAGACTGTAGGTACTTGAGAGTGTCCACGATCCAGTCTGTCAGCTTGGAGCGCAAGGTAGCATCTTCTTGCAAGGCCCCAGGCCTGAGATCAGTTGCCACCAGCCTGTAGATGTGAGCTACAATGGTGCGCATCTCATCTCGCCTAAGCCTGCTTCTGGAACCTTGAGGCATCATAAACTGCATCATGGCAATAGTCTGGCAGTCAGCATGGCTAAACGTCACACAGGGCTGCAGGCAAAGCTTTTGTTGCAGCAGCAAAGTGTCACAATCTGTTTGCACTGCTGCATTATGCTGCTTGATTGCAAAGCAGGACTACGCTGTTGCAGCAACAGAACATCTGGCAATGCAGCCCTTGCTTCTTAGTCATGTCTCACCCTCTCAAACCAGAAGCTACTTATCAGGTTGAATGCTAGAGCTGCAAGACTTTGCAATGCTGCATCAAGCGACAATGTCACGGCCTGTTGCAGTATGCAGAGGGGTGTTGCAGGAGAGGTGGGGTCTAGAAGGATGGCTCAGCCAGAATGCGGCAGGGGCTGCGCATTGAGGCTGGTCACCTCTAGTGCCTGAGCACTCACGCTGGTCCGGGTGCTGGAGTACTCCTCAATCAGGCCCTGCATCTCTTCCAACAGCAGTGGCACGCTTTCACAGTTGCAGAAGCCCAAAGCAAGCATGGCTGCCTGTTGGAAAGGCTCTGGTGCAGCCCTGTCATGAAAGCACATTCCGTCAGTTGTGCAGGTGTTTGTCCATGCCCACTCTCATTTGGCTAAGCAGCACAATCTTTAGTACAGCAAGACGTTCTACTGACCGGTAGAGGCAGGAAAGTGCAACTGCATCACACTCATTGTCATCAACACCAAAACAGCTGTTTACTTACAAACATGCTACGTCTGGTGTTGACTCAGAGCAAGGGGGGTTGAATGCTACAGGAGGGCACAGGTTGCACCTGACGCTAGACAGCATGACCTTGAAGAGGTCCTTGGTGGAGAGGACCCCCTGTCCCCGGCTGGCAGAGGAGCTGTGCAAGGGGCTTGCGGCTGCCACCATGCAGTAGGTGCGGCACAGGTCAGCCTTGCTGCTCTCACCCAGACTGTCCGCTGGCAGAACCACTTGATGACTGCTGTTTTTGTACATCAGAGCCTGCAAGCATAGTGCCATCCCACTGTGATCACGGTGACATCCCATAGCAAGCACAGTCCTGTCCAACCGCAACATTCAACATGGCATTGCCTGATAAAACAGGACGTCGGCTGGGCAGGACACTTGCTGTACCAGCTCTGACAACCACTCTCAGGGTAGGCTGCCGCAGTGCATTCTGAGAGGTGCACGTGTGCAATGGACATACTGCTTGCATGCGTCGGTGGCAGCATTGACTGGCAGGCCTCTTCCCAGAAAGGGGTTGCCAGTGAGGACAAAGGCAAGGCCTTGCTGGGCAGCCCGGTATAATACTTGGCTTCTCATTAAATTGACGCCAAAAGGCGTAGTCTTTTCTTTTCTTTTCTTTCAAGGCCTTGCTGACCTGCAGTCTACTGGACACCTCCACATAGGCAGCTTTGGCAGACTCATTGCATAGCTGGCCAGCCTGCTTCACAATCTCGCTCAAGCAGCGCGCCCACCTCACAGAGTCCTCATAACTGCTGTTCCTGCTCAGAACAGCCTGCATTGCACACCAGGTACACAGATGTGCAAGCATTTATGCTTTGACATCTGATTTCGCCAGCTTGCAAACCTTCAGCACACACGGCAAGATCTAACATACTAGCTGTCCACGCATGCTCAGAAGCTGAACGCTAAGCATAGGGCAGCTGACTACCTAGTCACTGCCAGCAATAAATTAGAGAGACTGACCTCAAAATTGAGCACCTCCTCAGGCTGGAGATCATCACCAGCTCGCCGCCACACTCGACACAGGTCTGACCACCTTCCAAAGTCCCAGTAACAGCGGTGGCTCACATCAAAGCCCATCTCCTCTATGACATCCATCATGTAGGTATGGTCCAGGTCAGGCTCCCAGCTGGGGCTGTTGCTGCCTAAGCATCACCACACAAGCTATATCAGTGTCTCATGTAATAAACAGTAGGTGACTAACTGCATGCAAGGTCTGCAATGTCAAGATATCAATGCTGCAATGGGTTGCAACACTGTTGCTGGCAAAACCCAGAGAGGGAGGACTGCAAATCAACCATGTTGGAAACATGAGACATTGTTTGAGCACACCAGGCAACGATTCTGTCGAAAGCAGCATTGGAGAGTGTGACTTGCCAGATGTAAGTGATGGTGTGATGGCATGGTGTGATGGCTTGCAGACTGTACTCACCGGGAGTGGGTGGATTGGTGATGGAGGGTGCTGGGGTGACAGGTGTGACAGGAGCAGAGCGTCCGCCTGCTTGCAGCAGCTTGCCATGCAGCTCCCGAATTGTGAAAAGCACATCCAGGGCCACTTTGCGCACATCAGTCAGGTTGCTGCACAGGAAGCTCATTCCCAGCCCCTCAATGCGAGCTAAGTCCAGCCTGCATGTACACTTACATCAGCCAAAAGCTTTGCAGTCAGTGCGTTGAATGTTGCTGCGTCCAAAGTGAATCATGTGGCAGACCCTGCATCACCTGTGCTCAGCAGCACAGCACCTTCAACCAGAGACAAGACACAGCACTGCCATGGGTCAGATGACAAATATTGGCGTGCAAGCCAGCAATGGCAGCAACGCTGTGACAACTCGACAGGCATGCACTTTGTCTGAGCCACAACAGAACCAGATTGGTCCAAGGCAGCACTGCAAGCACAAGAAGAGATGGCAGTATCTTAAGACTGACTTGGCAGCAGCAGAGGAGACAGGCTCGTGGAAGGTGCCCCTGGACTTCTCGGTCAGGATGAGCTGCCACTCCTCCATCAGCTCCACCAGCCTCCTCAACGCATCCTTAATGGCCTGCCACCATGGTCTTAAAACTCGAATCGTCTCTTTTGCAGTCACCTTGTGGTGATGCACTGAGAATCCAGAGCACACGCACCAGGAACATCAGCCATGCTGCTATCTTTGTCGGCAACATGCCAATAAGCCAGCAGGTTGACAGGTTGTGTGACTCATATAGTGTGGGGTCCATCAAGAGCTTCCCGTACATATTTGGCACAGCAGACATAGGTACTTTGCAGTGCAAGGGCGTCAAGCTGCTCCACTAACAGTCAGAGCTGCATCCTCTACCTGAAATTGCATCAGGATCAGCTTTGCAGTGTAAGGGTTTTCACGCTGCTGTTCAACAGCGCTGTAGTGGAGCAGCATGTTGAACAGCAGCGTGAACACCCTTGCACTGCAAAGCTGGTCCTGATGCAACTTCAGGTAGAGCATGCAGTTCTGTTTGTTAGTGCCTAATTTAATCACCTCAGGGGTGTCATCAGGGATTCGGGCTGCCAAGCCTGCCACTCCCAGCAACATGGCATTTCGCATGCGAGGCACACCCCTCAAGATGCGCTTCATCACAGCAACAGCTTGTGCACGAATTCCAGCATCAGCATGCAATGTCAAACCTGCAAAAAGCATTGCAATGCCAAGTTGAGCAGCCAGATGTGCCTGACTTTGACTTGCTCCTGAAGCCAATTGCTGTGTCCAGTGCAATGTGTAGTGTCTTATTGCTTTCTCTCAAGACAGCAATCTGGAAAATGCTAGGGTTAGGTCTTGAAATGACAAAAACTGACATCAACGTACACAAGGATAACTGGAAAGGCAACATCAGGATGATGTGGCAAACCTGGCAGATCTTCACAGAGTCTGGAGCCAGACCAGTGCTCGGGCATGGTGAAGGGCACCAGGCGCAGGGCCTGAGTGAAGACTGGTAACCCGGCCACCTTCTCCTTTGGAATTAGCTCCAACAGTGGCCTGTTCAAAAGCAGATTGCAGTGGCTATAGGTACAGTAGTAATGTCAGAAACCAAACGCCCGACGACAACTTTTGCAGTGCACACCAGTGGGATTTTTTTGTGAGCTGCGTGTTTTTGAGAAACCATGATGGTGCAGCATTGACACTTGAAATGCTTGCCTGGACAGTAAGAGGGGCATTTGGGTACCACAAAAGAAGAGTTTGTGCTTACTTGTTGGTGTTGACAGTCCTGTAGCTGCCAAAGAAGACCTGGCACTGTTGCAGAACTTTGGCCAGCACAAGAGACACCTTGGTAACTTCAGATGGGATGCCATATGCATCCAGAGGATGGGAGCCATTGCGAATCATTTCAAGCAGCTGAGCTTCTGTCACCTCATCTGAGCTGTCACCATGTGCCTGCATGCACTTCACAGTCCTGCAAACCTTCCCACATTGCAGCACACATAATGCGTTGATCACACCCTTGTCATGGCACATGCTCCTGTGGGAGTATATACGACCCTCTTGTCGCAATTCAACCCTATCAACAGTGAGCACCAAATGTGACTGTACATCTCTCTCATATCCAGATGGTAACAGGCCATGTACAGCGACCAGCAAGTCTCTTATCAGAGGCATGCAGCACATACTTTATTGCCTAAAGCCTGCTTCCCAGCTGCACGGGCAGGAGCAGTCATGAAGATGGACAGCAGAGCCTTCAGCCCAATCATGATTGCCTCCCAGTTGCCATCTGAGCTGATGAGCTCTATAATAAGGCTGCCCACAGCAAAATCGGCTGCACCATGGTCTGCAATGGTCACGCAGATTTGGCGCACTAGGTCCTGCAGCAGACAGTGTCTAGGCCACTAAGTCACAGTCAAGCACACAGCTGCACACATGCTGTGCAGCAGAGATGAAGGCAGATGGCGCAGCATTGAGGAAGCCGACTGTGTACGGCTGCAACAGTTCTTGCTTAGTCCATAAGCTGAGTGACACTCTGTGTACTATGACAGCTTGCCTGTTGTTCTGGGAAGCCCAAGTTCCCCTTGCGCAAGTTGAGCAGGATGGGCTTGTTGGCTTTGGCAAGCCAGCGGTGCACCTTGTCCTGGGTGAGGCGGGGGCCCAGTCTAGCCAGGTAGCTTGTCATGGCCTGGTGCAGGCAGGTCAGCACCAACGTGCGTAGCAGCTTGTCCTGCATTACCCAGGTACATGGCTGTCAAGGGACACAGCAGAGCAGCATTTCTGCCAGCAAGTGCAGACTCAGCTGGCATGCCTCAAGTCATCTTGGCTGCATGCCAACAGCTAAGGGACACATTTTGTCTAGCGTATGTCCAGCATGGGCACCAAAACACAGCTTCTTTAACAGAAGGAGGTATGTATGGAGTCTAACACACGCATGGTTAACAGCAGGCAGTCACAAACTATATCTGTTGCTGATATGTGTGTGACACAACATGTGCATAGTTGCTTGCCTTGAGTTGCCGGTGCAGGTTGTCAACCAGGGTGTCCACATACTGGCTGAAGGTGTTGTTCTCCTCCATGCAGATAAGGTATGTGATCAATGGGTATGCAACTGCTGCATGCTTGCTCTGCCTTGCCGTCCAGTTTGCCAGCTCTGTACGCATGGTGGTGATGGTATGGAACCAGGCCTTCAGCAAGGCTGGGTCCAAGCTGGAAGCAACTGACCTGCAAGACATCAAGTTTGCTTCTTCAGTCTGGTGCTGGAGACATGCAATGCACAAACTGTCCAACGTCAGTGCTTCAGGAGGTTGGGACTTATAAAGAAAATGCAGATGCACGAGCTTTTCAGCGCATGTTGTATGTTGCTGTAAGGGCATCAACAAAGAATATCACCTCGCTTTAGGATCCAGCAAGTACATAAAGGGAAGCATCAAGAAGTGATTTGAGGCTCTACCTTGGTAAGTCTGCCTTGACATTGTCAGCCACCATAGCGGCAAGCACCTCACACAAGGCATGCTGCACCTGGCTCTTTCTGACAGGTGCTACATGCTTGAGTGGGTGCGCCTGTCTCAGGAAGTCAGTTGATGCCTTCAACTGCAACATGGAGGTCATCAAATTCAGGATGCACCTTTGACATGCAAAGTTTTGCACAGTGTGTACAGCTTTGCCATATAAGGTGCCAAATCTGCTCTGCCATGATTAAAACATGTCATTCACATAAGGCTCATGATGACAAGTGCACTCGGCACACTGTGACAGCTCACCATCAGAATGACAGACCGTTGTGACAGCAAATTCATGGACATGGATGGCTTACATCAGCATTGGTTGAGACTGGAAGGGTGATGCGCTTCATGCCCTCACACATCTGCAATATTTCTTGTCTAGCAGCACTAGCATCAAGCCTGATGCGAGCTTCCAACTCCTGCGCAGCCCAATGTTTTTTTGAGCATAAGTCTGACAAACCCAACGCAGGTGCACCAGTCATGTGTGTGAACAAAAGTATCATCTGATGACAGGAAGCAACAGCCTGATATACGAAAGTGAAACATGAACATCAGCTTTGCTGCTTTTGGCTACAGAGCAGCAAGTAGAGCTTTAGGGCAGGACTGGTCCGAGTGTTGGTCTAGAGGTTCAGCAACCATACATACATAGAGTGATATGCAGATACCTTGAGAAAGCGTGCTGTGATGACAGGCAGGCGAGTCTTTGCCATCGCTCCTGTGATGTCAGCACCCAGACATGTGACCTGCAGGGTGCACAGGCTGACTGTGACTCAATATCACAAAGCAGAGGCAAAGTCTGTTGCTTGGCTCTTAATGTGCACTGCGCAACGCATCACTCAAGGCATCAACTACACCATAATGCCAAAGATTGAGCAGCACTCACACCTTTTCTCGAGCTTTGATGAGGTCGCTGAACTTTGGCTGAACGTACGTCTCTGCATTCAGGGCCCAATCAAATGCCAGTCGCTCCAGAGCTTCAGCTTGACGGCCTGAAAGCCCACTGCTGCCTGGTCCCACTAGCTGGTGTGACGCTTCCAAGAAAACAGCTTCAACTGCCAGCTGCAACAGCCACGCATGGTTTGACAAAATCATGGCAATGTTGCATCTTCAAATTTCCAAACATATCAGATGTTACACACGAAGAGCATGCATACATATATGATCATGCATTACACAGGGAATACGCCAAGTAGTCTTGCTGCACAAGTGCACCTTTTTTCTGAGGACCACCAGCTCTCCCCCTAACCTCTGAGCCTGACTTTCTGCATCTTTTCGCCAGGCAAGCAAAGCATCCAGGAGTGGCATGGCAGCATGCTGAGCCACCAAGTTCAGGCCGTTTAACACCTTCTCATATACCGGATCGTAGGGACTCTCGCCTCGGTCCTGTGATCAAGCCAGGCTTCGATTTTATCAACATACTCGTGTACAACCAATCGACGGTGTCACCTGACGGAACAGAGGTCGAGGTGCGACACAGCCCCAGTGCGCGACATACGTAGTGATCAGGCACACACTTACCAGGGGTGTAGCAGCGTCGACTCTGGCTTTGGCAAGGGTCTTGAATTGCAGCAACAACGTGTCGGCTACCGGGGGTAGGAACATGTGCGACACCATTTACTGATGACTGACGCGAGCGTCAGAACAACATTGCATGCAGATAACACAGGTTCAAGGGCAGCTGAATGGTGCTGGGCATACCCAGCGTCTTTCTGGATAATCATACCACCCCTTAGATACGGTTGCGCACATCGTCGCGATGAGTCGCAAGGTTTGCATGGCAAAAGTGCTAACATGTTGTACAAGTGCAGCAAGAAGAAGACCAGATTTGCAGTGCGTCTTGCAAAGTCAAACCAGCTCATACCTTTCCGACTCACATCACCGTGATCTCCTGTGTGAATGCCAGTTCGATTCAGGTCCACCTTGAGATTGACAGAAGCTCTATGTCACATCTCGAGAGCACCAAGATGGTGCCATGTTACGCTGCTTCTGTAGCTTCACCTGATCAATTCACCTGTGAGGACAGCCTGCGAACAGGCAAAATTGTACATTGAGCAATTTCATGTGCAACACAAGCAACCTCCATGTCTAGTGTAAGCTTAGCAGAATCAGCAGCACTGGTCTTGCACTACCTTGAGGGCAGTGGCTTCTGCAAGACAGCTGGAACTTTCAGAAGGTACAACCTAGCTCTTGTGGTTGCAATGTCGTCTGGTCCAAGCTGTAGTTGGCAAGCCATCACACAGGATATTCGTACATCCTGGATGAGTGCATTCAGCCCTAACAGTCAAAACTGAGTTTGCAGACCTTGCTGCAGAGAGGCAAGAAAATTGTTGATATCAATTGTCACTCCTCCAAGTGTGAAGTCACTGAACACCATCCTCAATGAGTTTGTCCAGATAAAAGAGGACGAAATCAAGAGAAAACAATTTGCAGAAGCGAATCCTTTAGTGAATGATTTGCTGGCAGTCATAGACCGGCATGTAGTCCAGTCAGCCAGGCAACCCAATGAGGTGCTACTTCCAGCTGAAGCACAGCATGAGCAGCAGCCACATCAGACTGCTGCCACAAGCAGACAAGAAGATGCCATCATTGGCGCAGCAGATGTCCAAGCATGTCAGCAGCCCGTGGCTCGAGTGGCAAGTACTGCTGCTGAGCAGAATGCTACACCTATGTGTCAGAAGCCGCCGCTTCCTCTGCCAGCACTTGCCAGCAGGCATCCATCCAGTAGCCAGCACAGGAAGGGTGCTCCTCGAAGAAGAATTGAGCAGAGCAACAAAGTACCATCCCCTATCAGCAGAGTGACTGTTCTTGCACCAGGTGCGGCCTTTACAACTGTCCTATGAACATGGCAACAACCTGTGTGTTGTGATGTGAGGTACCTTGCAAGTTTATTTATGTCGCTTTGCCATGACAGCATGCCCATCCGCCTGCAACTGCGTGTGACAGACAGATATGTTGCATGTATCTGCTGTAAGCAGTTGTGCTGCTTTGATCTTCCATAACATGCAACAGTCAGCTGCCAGACATGAGCCCCACAACAAAGTTTGATCCAAATGTAGCCATGATACACTGATGCAGGGAGTGCTGCTCAAGGTGCATCTGCCAACAAGTGGATGGACCTGCCCATGACTGATGATGGGCTGTCTTGCCTCATGCATGATGATGCCTTCCAGGTATGTCACACCTCCTGAGAAATGCTTTGCTGCGCACCATGTGTTGTCACAGTTCTGAAGCATTCACAACCTCCTCAAACGGGCAGTCGATGCTCATCTGATGCATTATGAAGATCTTCCTAAGAAGGACAACTAAAGCTGTTCTGTTGCAGCTGCTACCATACACCTCCACCTCTAGTTTACAAGTTCATCATGTCGCAATCACTTGAACTCTATCATCAACTTCACTGTCTGGGTTGACAAGTGATGCTGTGTCGTGCAGCAACGCTTTGCTGAAGGCTTGGCTACACATCTCACCTCAGGAACAGATCTGCACAGCAGCATCAGTCATCAGTATGACGACGTGCTGGCTGGCTTGCCTGCAGACCCCAACATGGTCGGCCTCCTGGAGCCCCTGGTTCTGCCTGCAGAGGCCTATCAGATTCCTCCACACCTGCAAAGAACGCCATATCAGCAGGATCAGCATCAGCCAGATAGCGCCTGTTTTGTGGGTGTGGCGCAACAGCCTGCTCCCCTTGACTTCTCTCATCCTGCTTTAGGCAGACCAGGACAACCACAGGCTCCCAGTCACCAGCTAGCCTTGCCTGCTTCCAGACTTGCCCTTTCTGCAAATCAGGCTGAATGCACAGGTCTACCGCAGGCACATAGATCCGGTGTTGCAGTGCAGCCAGACGGGCAGCAGGTGCTAGCAAGTGCTGATCAGCTGCATCTGTGTGGAGAGCAGCAACTTGAACCCCCTGCTATGCTTGCTGATGCTGTGGAACGCAATGCATCAGATGAGCAGCAGCAGCTGTGTTGGGAGCAGCCAGAGCAGGAGCATGAGGACAGTGTACCTCAAGACTACCATGTGGCAGACATGCTTGCCTCACATGAGGTCATGGAAGCGGCAGCCTTGCCACAGCATGATGGACGCCATCATACAATACCTCCAGCGACACATGGTTTGCGTGCCAATGCCAGCAATGTACTTCAAGAGGGCAGAGCACGGGCTCAGGCATTGCCTGCTATCAAAGCAGTACAGCGGGAGGTACAGGCTGTCAGAGGATTCATACCTCAGGCTGCTCTGGGCACAAAGGTGGACTCATCAGGCATGCCAGCTCCAGCAGCCAGATCAAGTGGCCAGCAGAACACGGCACTGCCTGGTCTCAGCAGCTGCAGGCAAATGGTGATGCCTGGTGCGCCAGCCTTGCTGGCAGACAATCATCCAGCTGAACCACAGAAGACAGCTTGCTGGCAGCAACAGCGCAAGCATGCTGGTGCTGCTGAGCAAGCAAGTCTAGACAGCCTGTATGCCACTATCTTCCCCAACCGGCAGGCTACACAGCCACCAACTGGTAGGCTTCTCTGCAGGCTGACCATGACCTACATTTGAAAGCTCACAGCTGAGTATCAAAACTGTGTGTGCTGGCTTACAGCCTATCTGCCGGTCGTTTGTTGGCAGACTGTCCATGTGCTGCAGCATGTAGTTGCATGAGTTTGCAACACTCCAAGCATTTGGTGATGCAGTGAGCATGCAGCGTACAATGAAACATGTTGACATTTGTCTGAGTGTGCTTCCTTGCCTGTTTTCAGGTGCAACACAGCTGTCCAGCGCTTTGGCAACGGCTCTGGAAACAGTGAAAAGTAACAGTGTCCAGGCTATGCAGCAGCAAAATGCACTGCCTGGGCCATCCAACTTGCATGACAGCAGACTCAGTAACAGGGTAGCCGAGCCTGCTGTTGGCCAGAACAGGAAACAGCAGCAGGGGTATGCAAGATTGCCTGCCCACCAGCAGCCTGGCAGTGGCACTCCATTCAGCAGTGATGGAACCGACTCAAGTGGCTCTGACAGGGCAGTGCGTGCCTTTGAGCAACAGGGCCACAGCAGCATGGACCAGCGGCTGCAGCAGGCAACACACAAGCATGCCCTTGATGTTGGTGGCAACGGCATGCAAGAGCCAGCGGCGCTTGTGTGGGGCAAAAAACAGAAACGCAAACGAGCATCTCCTGCTGAGTCAGACCCAGCTGACAGCCATGCTAGCAAGGCTCACCCTGCGTCGGCTAGAGTCAACAGGGTCTCACAGGGGCAGCAGCAATCAAAACCCCCGTCAAGTGCTAGCAAGCTTACCTGCCAACCAGATGAGAGAAGGTGAGCCTCAAGGTATCTGCACCATTTGGTTGTGAAGAACTCCTTCTGAGCATGGTCATTCTGCTGTGCATGCACATCACTCGTTGCAACTTTGTTGAGGAATGTATACTTTATGCTGCCATTTTGCCACCTATGTATATGCATTCTGGTCATGTTGTGACATGTTGAGAAATCACACATACCACATACATATTACACAATATCACATGTTTTAATGCTGCTGTCAAATTTTATACATACATTGCTGCCATTGCTGTATATAGGTTACCTAGCAGCGCCCAATGTTGTAACTCAGAGTGCTGTTTTGGATGCACTTCCTGCCAAGGTTCCTCTACAGGGTGGTATATCTTTTGACCCCAACGCAATAGAGGCCTTCATCAAGTCTCTACATGAAAGAGAGTAGCCTTGTCACTCTCAATGCTAAACAGCTCATGAGACGCTGCACAGAGTCTTTATGTACACAAATGTACCATAGCATTACAGTACAGTTTGCTTTGTATCACAGTACTTTGTATTGATGTCAGACTTCATCTTGCACAATGGGTTGTTGGCACATAGTGCTGGCAATTGTCTTTCCAGAACATTTCTGAATTGCAATACTAAACTTTGCACCTGCATCACTCTTGTATGATGACTGCCCTTTCTGATTCATGAATTGCACAGCTTATACAACTGTCTACACATCCGACTTGGGTATCTGTCAACCTGTTTGTGCTTGTCGTGCATTTTTGGGAGGTTAGTGTTTTTTCAGGTTGTGTTCCACGGCACATTCTGCAAGTTACAGAGTTCTGACACAAGCAGGTGAGAAGCATAACGAATTTTACATTTCACAATTACGTCTGAATAACATGTAAATCACACCCAGTTGCTGCCATGTACCGTACACCAAGTAATGCATCAGTACTGGTTGCAGCCAATGGAAACGGCATAGCAAAGCTGCATGCACAAGCTCATGTAGCATCACTGCTCCTTCATAATCTGCACGCCTGCCCCATCATTGGCCTTGATGCTTTCTCGAGACTGGCTTGATGGCAGAAGCTGCACCCCCATGATGAACCCCATAAACAAGACAAACTGCACACCAGACATGATTCACAGCCAACTTTGCATTGTGTCGTAGATTAAAAGCACTGCAGGGCAGACAGTTGTGATCTGCCTCATGCACACATTGTCACAATGCAACTAAGCCAGAGCACAAGGAATCAGCAAAACACATGGCAGACCTGACAAACACACTGGACAGGCAACCTGCTTACCAGTATTAGCGGCGTCAACCAGCTCCAAACTGGCCAGAGAGCGGTGAGAAATCTGCACATGCATCAGGTATGTCCTGAAAGCTGATGGTGGCATCGACAAGAACTTCACAATGGTGACGCTGCTCATGATCAGAGGATCAGCTCATGCATCACAACGCAAGTTTAAAGCAGAATAATGACTCCAATCTTGTTATGCAGATGTACTTTGTACAATCAAACAGATAAGTGAGTGCTCAGGTGGTCACTGACTTACCCTATTGTTGCAGACAGCCCTGCAGCTGTGCCTATGTGGATTGCAACAGGTGACTTGTACGTGACGTTGCTGACAGGTTCCTGAGAGGAGCTGAGCAGTGGCCCCCTGTATCAGCAGGGGTTTATGTCTTTGAACCTGTCAGCATGAATTAGCAGAAGCAGCAGCCAGTGCTTTACCATATGGCAAGATACAGGAAGACAAGCATGTTCATGCCTAAGCCAGCAAGACCAAGGTAGTAGCCTTTTCTGCAAGTCAGGACCGTTTCAATCAGCACCACTACAACTGATAGGTTGGATTGCTATGACAGACAAGCATTGCAACAGGGCAGCAAGGAAATGCACGTACCTCCATACGCTGGGGTGGTGCAAGACCACTGTGATCAGGTCATGTCTGCCGTTGCCATAAACAAGCACAGCACTTGCCATGAACACCCAGATAAGACTTTCAGCCTTGGACATGACTCACTAAGTACAGTTTTTGTTCTCTGCTAGTGTCGAAACAGATTACTGGGACCTGGCAAGACGGCCAGGGATCCTGACCAGAAGCAGCCTCTCAGGCGTTGTTTGGAATGTCTACCGGACACGGCTTATGATTGCCCTAAGCTAATCGGCCGTGTCACCTCCACTGACAGGCGACCTTGCCAGGTCGGTCTTGGTAGGTACGGGCTGATCAGACAAAGATCGCTCGTTCAATACCAGCCCTGCAGGTTAAAACAGGCCTGGCCTTGGCTTCAACACTGGTACGCATGCAAAGTGCGTTGATCTGAGCGTCCGCCTGGCGATGATTGCCAAGGTTCCATGATCAGCATATATAGGCTCCTGTGCTTGCACCAACAATTTGCAAATGTGAGAAAATGCACAGCCAGTGCAGCGTGACTCCTGGCTGCTGTTTGTGGTCCTACGCAGCATGACGCAGTTACAGGCAGTTCTTTGCAGTGCTGTGGGCACCCAGCAGACCTGGGGGAAGTATGCTCCCATAGTATCCTGGCAGCAGTTGTGTCAAGAAGCCTGTATGTTTTGTAGTGGCTGTTCAGTAGGCCCAGAGGCTTCAGGTTACAGGCTGCCGCAGCACGTAGGCTGAATGCAGCAACTTTTCTGGCCATGCAGTGCAATTATTGCTGCCATCAGAAGCAGCAAACAGGAAGGCTGCAGACATTGCAGCAGTGTATTGACCTTACCGTGGCATGTGCAAAGCAATATTATCTTGCCTTGCAGCAGATGGAGGTCAAAACAGCAAAAGCAGCTAAGTGATCACTCGATCAAAGGGTGTGATCCAGGACACTGTCAAGGACAACCAATCAGTTTCATGAGGTGGGGCCGGACTATGCAAGACACCTCTGCTTGGAGACGTCAGTGTGTGCCAAGGCAGCCACAAAACTGTGAAGTATTGATTTCGCCGTTGCTGAGAAAATTGCCAGATTTCACCATGAACTGGTTGCAGCCCAGAACTGTCTCATGCTTGCCTTTACATCAGTTGAATCTCAGGCACCTTGCTTGGATGTCCAGATCTAGTGCCAAGGGTGCATAGCGGCTGTAAGTCCAGCTGCTTGTAATCTTAGTATACGGTAGCAGTGTTCTAGCAATGAGTGCAAGCTTTACCAGTCAAGCGGTGTAAGTCAAACATAGCAAAGATGCTGTGATGTGTCAGTGAGAGGCAGCAGCTTTGTTTTACATTTGATATCAGCAGGTTTTCAAGCATTACACATTTGCCAGATGGTACAACATGGTAACAACAAATGACATGAAATGATGGGTAGACTGTACAGGCTGTCAAAGTTTGAGGTGATGTTCACATATGGCTTGAGCGGAAGGTGCACACAACAATGGCATGTGTGGAGACAGGCAGACTACGGATGTCTACGAAGCAGCCACTACACGCCTCTTGTAAAAGACATTGGCTTGTAGACCATGGCCTAGAGATGGCTCTAAAGTGGTGTCCTGATGTATACAGCTCAATTGAGGCCACTGCAATGACATCCTGTCACTCATTACTTCTTGATGCAGTTGCCTCCCGAAAAGCAGACAATTAGAAAGATCACAAAGATCAAAATCAGGATGACAAGTACGACAAGGATCTTCATCTTCATATTCTGCCACCACATCTTGCTGCGTAGTTGTCGTCCTGTTTTGTGGAACTTGTCCGCCTGCACTCATTACCACTGCTTTAGACGGCCACTCAGCAACAACACTTCCCTGATGTAAGCCTGAAGTTCAATTTGTATAGCCTTCGTTTCGCAGATGCCATCATGTCTACCCAAATTAGACAAGATGGATGCACCATGATATGATTGATTGGAGAATGTGCCAACAGCTTGCTCTGATTGATGGAAAACAGCTATCTCAGTGACAACACAGGACGTCAAGTCAAGCGCCCAAAAAGCATGCCGGTTTGTTTACCCTGCTACACCAGTTGGTGCAACAACATGGCTTGAATACAGATCTGTGGCACCCAGACATGGTCATGCCTACGCCAACTCAAGCAAAGTCATGCTATCTCTGTTTTTGTGCAGCATTGCAGTCTATGCTGCAGAGAAGTTAGGGCAGGCAAGTGTTGCCATACAAAACCATCTGGTCAGCAGATTGTCTTTGCGCTTGAACCCTAGCAAGGTGTGATTTGTCAAGTTACCACCAGGGACCTACTTGAAAGCGAAGGTTATCAGTCTTGTCTACCAGCAGCTCAATCTTCTCGCCTCGCTCCAACACTCGCTCTATGTTGTCCACCATGATGTTCTTCACCTCATCCACCTGTGAAAGATGCAGCTCAAGAGCTGCTGCTACCGTCCAAAATCACCTGAGACTGCATGCAGCTGAGCGCATGCTGCAAAAGCATTGCGATGCTGCTGTCTTGCCACATGCAACAAATGAAAGCATCTGTTCTAAATGCATGACAGGGAGGTAACCCATGCCACACAGGGAATATACGGCAGTGTATGGTGTATCAGGCCACACACAACAGGTATGCAGCAAAACCAAGACAGGCGGATGACAAACCTTCTTCTGCACAGCTGCCACTTTGGTCAACTCCTCTGGGTGCTCCATGCAGTAGTCCATATGCATCTTGAGCCGTGGTCTGCACAAGATGAGTCACTCAGCAAAGCAACAGTGTCACCGTGGCTGAAATGAGAGCCTTGCAGTCACTCACCCGAAGACCTTGTCCAGGCTGTGCGCAGGGGAGGTTCTGCCCTTGTCTGCATATTTCTGCTGAAACTCTTCCCTGACCTTTTCCAAGAAGGCAAATGGCACTTGCCTACCATAGCCTTCGTCAGCTACCACCAGAAAGGCTGCAAGAGAAGGGCATGTCAGTGCCTCACTCCATCAGAAGCAGCAACAAACGAAAGCCATCGGGCAACTTCGCGACTCACTGAAGCCACCGTCTACAAGATAATTGAAGGTGTGACGATCGCAAGTGAACGTGAACTTGCTGTTGTCTGTGGGACACTTTTCAAGACACTGAATTGCCACCGTGCTGAAGTTGCCTGTGTATGAGGTGTAGTCAGCCAAGACTGTGGTGCCTCGCGACACAAAGGCGTAGATCAAAGGCATCCTGACGACCTTTTCAAGACGACTTTGATCTTCGAGTTGTCAGTGAAACGTGTGCTGCCGTAGTCTGAAACTTCATGTCAGGGCTGGGCTCGCGCCAGGTAGCTTTGTTTTGCGAAGGTATTAGTAAGCTGAAGATGAGGAACGGAAATCGCCCAGAAAGACTCGCTTAACGACTCTTGATATCGATTATTTGTTGGTTTCAGACTGTTCAGACATGTATTTTCTGACCAGGTTACTGACAAGTCTGGCACGTCTGTACAACCAAACTGGTTAGCTGAGCATGTAAAATCCTCCTCCTCCTCTGACTGAGTGACTCACAGACAGTTGCAAGGCCGCAGGCGCACTGTGAGGTCATTCTGTGAGCAAGTCACTTTGATCATCTTTCAGCAGTTGACACACTATGATAGGTGACACTTTGTGTTTAGGCACCTGTAAAGTGAGGGTTGCACTGCATCCCTTTTGTGTCCTTGCAAGCAAAACTTGTCACTTGAAGCCTACGCTTCACGCACAAGCGTGTCAATCTGGCCAGCAAGAGCTCCCTCAGGTCAACTATGTCAGCTTGTCAGTTGCAACAGCTGACAGCGTTGTTGCTCAAACAGGGACTGGAGATGCTGTATCTGCCCTTGTGCGTATTGCAGTTGTGTTTTTAGGACAGCATGAGCATCTTCCTTCTTTTGCAGCACTTCTCTGAAGCGCACATGCACAGCATTCATCTCTTGCAGCTTCCTCTGACTGTATTCTGCGACCTGCACAGAAGTTGCTTTGCTCAGTATGCTTTCAAGACATTCAGCAGCAGAAGGTCACCATGACAACCAACTTTGGCACCCTTTCAGCATTTCCCAAGGATGTCTGCATGCACACAGAAAGTATGCCCAGTCTGGCTAAGCATACTACACCCTGGCAGGTCCAGGAACATGATATGAAGAGAATGCAAGCGACATGTCAGTTTGCACCAGACGCTGCTGGACAGATCATGCACCTGCTTCTCATGCTCAGCCTGCATACTCAGTGATTGCTCATGCCAGCTCTGTTGTTTGTCAGCAAGCGCAACTTGCTGCTGCGTATTGGCAGACTTAGCAGCTGCTAGCTCCTCTTGTAGAAACTTGACACTTCCAGTGAGCTCTGCATTACTGAGCTGGGCCTGCAGACACCAATGCACCAGGCTGCATCCCGTCATGCAAGTTGCCATATGGCATACGTGGGACAACGTGAGCTTGCAAAGATGTACATGCTTATAAGGCGGGACAGCGTATGCCATGCACATGAACAATTTTCAAGCTGCACTCTGCCAAGCTACAATTTTGTGCTGGTAGGCTGTCTGTGTCCAGATGCAATGCAACACATCATACATGACTGAGCTTGCCACTCTCAGGTATAGCAGCAGTCGGAGCAAAAGCAAAACTGCAAATGCCAGCGTAGGGACTAACATGCTGATGCTTGCATCTACGGTGCATGCTTACCTGTCTCAGCTCAGCAACTGTGCTGCTGGTTGTCTCCTGCGCCTCACGCAAGCTATCCTCAAGCTCCTGACACTGCACAGACCTAAGCATGCAATGCAAGCTATAGGTAATATTAATCTTAAGAGCCTGGTCAAGTAGAACAGCTTGTCACATAATAAGTACAATGAGACCATGTTGGTGACAAAGGTGCATGGCAGTTGCATCAGCATAGGTGTAAGCACTATTGACTTACATGGATGAGAATCAGGAATTCGAGTGCAGAACAATACAGGACCAAAAGCTGCTTGATCATCTGGAATTGCGCACCTGGAGTCACATATTGCTTCTGCTGCAGCAGTGGCCTCTGCGGCCTCTCTCCTGACAGCTTGGATTTGTTCTTCACACCACTGTGCAGCTTTCAGCTCATTGCTGTGTTGCTCTGCTTCCCACTGTACCTGCTGATGTGCCTGCAGGAGTGAACCAACTTTGCTTGCAATGCTGACAGTGACCATCTAAACACAGCACTGCTGTGCAATGTGCTGCAAGGCAAGTGCGCAACTTATTGCAACTGCATGTGATGTTATTGCTGTCTACAAATCTGTGCTGCATGTCACTCTAGCAAGGCTGGAAATCTTGGCCTATGCTTATGACACAGGCTTGCCTGCAAATGCTTCTGTTCCTTCAGCTGATTTTGCGAGACCAAAAGCTGCTGAGTATGCTGCTGCTGAAGGTCGTTAGTGTCACTGCTCAGATTGGCATGCTGCTCTTCAAGTTGTTTAGCAAGCCTGTCGGCCTTGGCTTGCAAGACGCGCTGGGCACTGCATTGTGCTACATGATATTGTGACCGATGTCATTGAAAGAGATTCGTACATGTATACTCATACAACTCTGCTGGTACACAGGGTTATGCTGACTGGCAGCTGACACACAGAAAAGGGCTGCTCTGAGCAACAACGTTTCTGCTCAGTATGCTTGACACACATTGCAATATGTGCAGCTGCACAGGCAACTTATCAGCAGGTTGAGTACCGCTCATACTGCTGTCGGATCTTGCCAGAGCGCTCATTTGCTTCTTGCAATGTTGTTTGCAACTTGGAAATCTTGTCCAAGTAGGCCTCTTCCTGTTGTTGAGCTTCATTCTGGTGCTGTAAGTAGGCCAAGTTCTCCAACTGAAAGCCAATGCATTGAATCAGAAGCGTTCACACAAGTGCAATGCTGATGCTCACAATCAACTTGTGAGCATGTGTTATTTGTTGGCAATCAAAGCAAAAGCAAGTGCAATGAAACGACACCCCTGAGTTGCACACCTGCTTTGCAGCCCTGCGAACACCCAGCACCTGCTTCTGCTCAGTTTTCAGAAGCTGAACCTGAGATCGCAAAGATTCATAGGCTTCTGCGTTAATGCCTGCGCAAGGTGTGTGGTAAGTCGCTCAGTAGCGCTTGGACAGAAAGGCAGATGCAATACCTGGCTTGAAAGCGGCAGCTGCAGGTGACTCCGTTGCCATGACTTTGGTCGGCGCTTGACCTCAATGTGTTTCAAGACACCACAATCGCTGCACGCATGCAATACCCTGGCTGTTAAAATATGCTTTTGAACCCTGAATGAATCTAAATGCTGAAAATCTGGTATGCAGGCAGGGTTGTGTTGCATCTTGCAAAGCGAAGGCTGAGCAGTAAGCCTTGCAAGTTGAAGATGGCCTTTCGAAGGGCAGCCGGCGCCTTGGCCTTGAGGGCAGCTCGGTCATCAAGGTCGTACAACACTGTTTCCAAGTCCGTTGCTGCTGCGGTCGAAGTTCCTGCCTGCTCAGCTGCCAAGCCCCAGGTCCATCTCAGCAGATGCTTTTCTGCGGCTGCTGAGCCAGCACCGGCCCCATCCGCAGTCAAGGGATATGTAACTCAGGTTGACTTAGTCCACTCTTTCAACTTTTCGATAGCTAAATTTGTGTATGACCTTGGAGTGCTCATCGTCACGAGATGAGTTGTCAACAACTTTGTTAACACTGGTGCTTTTTGCAGGTCATCGGAGCTGTTGTTGATGTGCAATTCGAAGGGGAATTGCCATTCATCACAACTGCATTGGAGGTAGAGGACCATGATGTACGACTCGTGCTGGAAGTCGCGAATCATATGGGAGAGAATACAGTTCGTACCATTGCCATGGACACTACTGACGGTCTGGTCAGAGGACAAGTTGTCACAAGTCAAGGCCAGCCTATCACGGTGTGTCGCCTTTTCTGTTCTCAATAGGCGTAGGCCCCTGCTGTGCTTCAGATCTGCACAGATGACAAGGACAAGTTTGCAAGCATGCATGACTTGCTTTGCAGGTTCCAGTGGGTCGAGAAACCTTGGGTCGCATCATGAACGTCATTGGTGAACCAGTGGATGAGTGTGGACCCATTGGTAAGATTTTATTTTGCTCTTGCAAAGCTTGCACTTTTGGCACCTTTGGAAAGGCCCACTAGCAGGCCTGCTTCTGCAGAGGCAAAGCACTTCTTGCCAATCCACAGAGAAGCCCCCTCTTTCCAGGATCAAGGAACTGAGCAGGAAATTCTTGTCACCGGGATCAAGGTGACGATCTGCAGCTCAATCATGCCGTGCTGAATCTGCAGCCATTTATAGAACACATGATGCCAACAGAGCTGTGGTTTTAGGTGGTGGACTTGCTTGCGCCCTACCAGAGAGGAGGCAAAATTGGATTGTTCGGTGGCGCTGGAGTCGGCAAGACTGTGTTGATCATGGAGCTGATCAACAATGTTGCCAAAGCTCACGGTGGGTATTGTTGAGTCAGCTCCTTCATCACACCAGAGGATGCACTGTGTGGCACTTTCAGTTGTCTGAGAACTCCAAACTTGTCATGCAGGTGGTTTCTCTGTGTTTGCTGGTGTTGGTGAGCGTACACGTGAGGGCAATGACCTGTACATGGAGATGACTGAGTCTGTAAGTGATCTCTACAGTTTTACTTCATGATCAAAACAACTTAACACAAAGTGTATCCTCAAGAGCTGAACGCGGGCCTACACTATGACAATTTTGTCAAATTTTCTACTGCATCAAGTATATCGGCAACATGCCACAAATCTGGTATCTGCATTGTTCTTCATTTAGCCGTGATTGGCCTATTGTATATGGCATACCCCGATCATTGTCAGCATAACACCCCTTCATCCCTGCCAAGGCTAAGGCCCTACCCTGTGAGGGGACATTGGCTCTTGATCTAGTATCTGCATGCTATCCATGTATCTTGACTTGCCCCTGCAGGGTGTGATCAAGCTGGGTGACAAGGCATCTGAGTCCAAGTGCACGCTCGTGTATGGACAGATGAACGAGCCACCTGGTGCACGTGCCCGTGTTGCATTGACAGGTAATGGCTTTGCCTTTTTGCTGGTCATGAATTGCACTTCAGATAACAAAAGCTAGCCTTGTAATGCCTCAGCATGGTGTCACCATAAAACATCCAGGTCTACAAGCTTGTGCTACTCAGGGATCTATACAGGCAGCATTGTCTGTTGTATGCCTGCATCTATGACTAGGACAGCCACTTTCTCTCAATGTCTGCTGCAATACCACATCATACAATGCCTAAAATGCTGTGTGTCCTTGCAGGGCTGACTGTTGCTGAGCACTTCCGTGATGCTGAGGGTCAGGATGTGTTGCTCTTCATTGACAACATCTTCCGCTTCACACAGGTTGGTTCTGAGCCTTGTTTTGCCGCCAAAAATGTCACCCATTTCTCGTCTTCTCTCAGCAAAGCACTGTTGGATCAGTTTCGCAAGACCAGAAATTGTATTACTGCATGCAGATGAATTGCGCCATGCTTTGCCATTTGCTTGTTTTAGGGTACAGCTGTCTATGTTTTGCTCCTGTTGTCCATATGCCAGGCAACTGCCTCGCATGTCAGGAAGTTGGTCTGCAATGTTGCACAGGGATGTACAGCAGCTTCAGATGTTTCTTGCAGGCCAACTCAGAGGTGTCTGCCCTGTTGGGTCGTATTCCCTCTGCTGTGGGTTACCAGCCAACTCTGGCTACTGACTTGGGTACCCTTCAGGAGCGTATCACAACCACCAAGAAGGGATCAATCACATCAGTACAGGTAACTGGGCATGCCCATTTGCATTACATGAGTGCAGGTAGCCAAAATTGCTTATTTGCTCTACACCGGTACAGATAGCTGGGCACACCCATCTGCATCTCTTTGCAATCAGCTTCCACTCCCCAGTCACTAAGGTGGCTGCAAGAGTGTTGACAGTATACCTTGCCTGCATACCTTACACCATGCTTTGATGCGTACTCATGTGCCTGCAGGCCATCTACGTGCCTGCTGATGACTTGACTGACCCTGCTCCCGCCACCACCTTTGCTCACTTGGACGCAACCACTGTGCTGTCACGATCCATCGCTGAGCTGGGTATCTACCCTGCTGTGGACCCCTTGGACTCAACCTCCCGTATGTTGAGTGCTCGTATTCTAGGACAGGAGCACTATGACACTGCCCGTGGTGTGCAGAGGGTGCTTCAGGTACAACATGGACCAGACAGCTTTACGCAGCATACATTCACGGAAACTAGCATGCTGTGCATTGAAGGGCAATGTGAAGTGGCTGCTTGCAGTCACTTGTTCAAGAAATGTACACAAAGAAGGCAAAGCCTGTGTGATATGATCAAGTGCAGACAGCAGCTGTGCTGAGAATGTATCTGGTATGTTTGCCACTGCTGAATGCACATGTGTTGCACACGGCAAGGCTCAGGCCAATCACATGAGAGGCATGTCTCCTGTGGATTTGTGACAACTCTGCTGTGCTGTGTTTTGCAGAACTACAAGAACTTGCAGGATATCATTGCCATTCTGGGTATGGATGAGCTGTCTGAGGAGGACAAGCTGACTGTAGCCCGTGCCAGAAAGATTCAGCGTTTCTTGTCACAGCCCTTCCATGTGGCTGAGATCTTCACTGGAAGTCCAGGTGACATTTTTGCCAAGCTGCCTGCCCTGACAGGCTTATTCTTGCTGGTATCCTGTTGCATGATCAGACAATGTAGAGTTTGGCCCTGCCCTAGCTGCCTTGTCCTTGTCCCTGTCCCTGTCCTTGTCCCTGTCCTTGTATGACATGCAAGGTACAGCTAAAGCTGCCTTGTGCATTGGCTGCCAGGATCCTCGGTTTCAACAGGTGTATAACAGTGCGCTGACAACCTTAGTTCCTTGACGCAGTAATTACATGATTTGATCGGCTGCAGGCAAGTATGTGGAGATCACAGACACAATCAAGGGTTTCAAGGGCATCATGGAGGGCAAGCACGATGACCTGCCAGAGATGGCCTTCTACATGGTTGGAGACATCAAGGAAGTCCAGGACAAGGCTGACAAGATGGCCAAGGACATGGCAGAGGGCAACAAGTAGAATTGTCATTTAGACCATATCACCACTTAGTACTGTTCTTGGACGCATTTCAGCTGCAGCTGGCAGTCCTCCATGATATGCTGGGAAATGCCTTCACCCCAGCATTCATAGCAGCCTTATGACCTATCATGATGAAGTCAGATGACTGCTGATGCGTACCAAATATGTTTTGTAACTTCAACTAGCACACGCTCTGGTATCTTACCACGTTGTGCAAAAGTCTTTTGCTGTAGCTGAAATCAAAGTTGCCAGTAAGAATGCATGCTACTGAAGCTGTTCCTGCAGTAGGCGAAAGCGCTGACAACTCCATGCACAATGTCGACATGCACCACATTACACCGTCAATAGACCAGGCAATATGCCCACACCTTGCACAAAGCACTTTTGTGCAGGTCTCACGCAAATGCGCTTCAGAGCAGATTTAGTTACACATGACATTGTCACAATATCTATAGATCTTGTCTGGTACAGTGCATCATGTCTGAATCACCCTTTCAGTATTGGTACAACCCAGTACAGGTACAACTTGCAACATACTATGCATTGTACACAATTTTATACAGCTGTACACACCAATGTCAAAATTTGAATGCATGCTAGCTAGTGCTGGCATGCCTTGGGAGCTTTCGTCTCTTTCTGCTTCAATGTCGCTAAAATAGCAGACATGATGATGTCAGTACTTTGTAGATCGGTGTAGATCTCCTGCAAAATCAGAAGCATTTAGCACAAAGCTTTGGCTTCACCACGCAACATGCATGTGGATCCGAAACACATTTTGGCCGCAAACTGAACATGCAGTTTTGCAAGCAACTTCTACATGAGAGTTGTATCCTGCCCACCTTTTCACGCAGTAGCTGGTAACGAGTAGGGGGCAGCAACTGCAAAGCCTTGTGCTCTGCCTTCAAAAGACTTTTACGATCTTCCAACCATTGTATGCAAATCTGCAGAGAGCCTGGGTTCAGCTCAGGACAAGCAAAGGCTTGCTGCACTTGCTGCTGCAGGATTGCCTCTGGGCAGAACTGCGCCTGCAAAACATGCTGTCTTCAGTGCAAGCAGCAAGGTCATTCACCAGCAAGGATGTAAGCATGTTGCTAGAAGCCGCTGGTGACAGAACAAGTGACCAAGTGGGGCGTCATATGGTGCAGAGCTTTACTGACTGAACTCTTGACACCTGTAGCACTGCAGGTTCAGGCGCACTTGGCTGCACTTGCTGTTTTGCTAAGCCTAGAACGAACGCTCCAGCAGCAGCAGCTACTGCTAGCTTGGTCATCCGTCCGTGATTGATGTGCTGTCTTTGCCATTTGCTTTGATGCCTGCACAGGAGTAAAGGCATTTTGATACCTCAGAGGGTCTTTGGGCTTGTGCAATGCAACTGATATATACGCTTGACAACTCGCACCTTCGTGGTGCCAGCTGACTTTGACAAGCAGAGCCGCGGGGTGGTTTCGCGGAGGCCTACAGCAATAGTGATCGTTGCCATTCAGCAGTGCAGCTGTGATGTCTGGCACGAAGCGGAATTTACCTCTGCTGCAGCTATCCTGCTTTGTAGCTCACGAGCAAAGTATGCGTCAGACTCAGCTGCAAAACAGCGCTTCGAAGTGTCCAGCCCTTGGAGTTCATGCCGAAGTTGCAAGGTGATTGTCCCTGCAAGGCGGAGGTTACATACTGCCAAGCCTCCTTGAGTTGAAAGGCCGTGATGGTATGCTGTTGGGCTCACCAGCTGCGGGACAGAGTCGAAAGATTGAGTGACAAGCCATCCACTGCGACCTCACAGCACCAGGATGGACAGGACTTGCACCGTCATATCGTCGAGCGCTATTGCGCCATCAAGCTAGCGTCTAGATGTAACTTGAAATAACGTCAGCGGGGTGGACAAGCCGCTTTCAGACACTCCTGTGATTGCAGCATGTACAGGGCTGAATGGTTGTTAAATGTCATGCATGGGCTCAGCAGTTCTTGCTTTTTCTGCCACATGACTTAAGCAAGGTCATGGTGTAGCAAGCATAACAGCTATAGCAGCTAGCTAGCTGCTGGCAAAGGTAGTCGAATGCTAGGGACATGAGTCCCTGTGCAGCTTATCATTGATATCGAGACAGCGTCACTCAGTCTTGCCCAAGAAGCAAAGCGGAAGTAGCCTGTCGAAATGCCAAGTGCTCACACTTTCAGCACAGCTGTGAGCTGTACAGCTTGTCTAGCAAGCCTGCTGCTCCTGAAACACAATAACAGCAGTTGCCCAGGTTTGAAAGTACACACGTGGGCCTGTGAGCCTGGCTTCAGGAGCATGAAGTACCATGTACCAGGGCAGTAGAAACGAATCCGAAGGGCAAATAAAAGCTCTCTGACAAGAGCGCTGTTGCTCAATAGCTGCTGCTGCCAGAGAATCAGATGTCTCCTTAGAGTGATGTGTCACTTCCACTCTCGATCATCATGATGGCCTTGTAGTGAATTCATTCTACCATGAGACTTGCCATCCTGCATTACGTCAACTATGCCTTCTGACACTTTCATGCTCTGACGGTTCAGTTGAAAGGCTGGCAATTTCTCTTGCGACACTGTTCCATTGAGCTGTTGGGTCTGATTTTGTTCAGGTAACACACTGTTTGTAGCACTGATGTTGAAGCTGTTCCTTGCTACTTGACTGCTAGGGTCCTGGTGAATGTTAGTGTGAGAAATATCACCAAGGCTGGCATCCCTGATTGTAGTTACATTCCCCTGCACAACCATGATGGTGATGTTGCCTGATGTGCTGAGTCACAAGTGCGCTTTGACACAAATGCAGGAAAGTTTCAACAAACTTACAGCCTGCTGCTGATCAATGCTGAGTGCTTTCTGAGGCACAGGAACCAAATTTTGGCGCTGCCTGACAGACTTGACAACCTGCACACAAACGCGATTTATCATGCAGTGTGTTAGCAAGATGCGTCAGCCCTTGAGTCGTTGCACGCACCGGAAGCAACCCAGGAAATCTGGGTCCAGTCCGATCCTCAGTCCTCTCCTCTGCATACAGCTGTGTTTATGACAGGAGACACGGCGGCGGCACTAGCACCGCATCGTTGCAAGCAGATATTTGCGTCAAACCTGTTGATACCCATCTGAGCAGTTTGTATCTCGCTGTATCGCCTGCAATATCCCACTGCCTTCGCCACTTTCGCACACGACCCTGAAACTGCTGCTTATCTTGACCCCTAGCTGTACTGGCTCGTGTGGTCATGTGCACACATACATGTGGAGCTGTGACAGATGCTAGCGCGCCTGTCGACAGCGGCGAGAGCCAGGATCTTGTGCAAAGTTTAGGGTAGCGAAAGCGACGACTCTCAGAGTTACAGTGCGGTCAAGCTACCATGCCCTCTCCATGTGTGAGTCCGTGTGATCTACACCATTTCTGTCGCCGTCGATGCTCACCCAACAGGCTTCTGCAGAGCTTAAGGGGGGTACTGCATACAGTACCGTACAGACTCCGTACCGTACCGTTCATTCTTCAGTCTTGCTTCACAGTTTCTGCAGAGTTTGTACAGACAAGCGTTCAACCGACAAGCTGCCTTGCTAGGCTGCATCACGGCGGGACTTGACGTGCAGAAGTCAATTATACCCATAGGTTGCTGTTTCGTGACACTCTGCAAGCCTCAAGAGACACAGGCGGCAAACATACGAGCTTTGCTAGACCATATGTCGTTTGCCGGGCTGTGACAGTATTTGCCTGATCAAGAGAGGTCAACAGGTCTTCATGCCGCCCTCACAGGTAATGAAGAGCTGCTTTGACAGTCAAGCGAGTCTACCACAGTCTCTGAGCCATCGCAAACTGCAGACGGCCCAGCCACTGCCACAAGGCTTGAGCGAAGAAGCTCTTAAAGAAGCCCTTCAGGTCCAAAGCATATGGGTCGAGAGCCAAGATGTGCAAGAGGCCAGGTGCCAAGAGATCGAGAGAGAGGTTTGTGCATAAATATTTCGTGTGTGCACCTTGCCGTCTGCAGAAGAAGCAAAATCAGCAGGACATAAGAAAATCGTCTTTCAGGTGGCTCTGTTGTCCCCTTTCATACAAAGAGAGGTTTTGCGCTGTGGGCATGGGCTTGCACAAGCTGACCCAGTGGTTCTGCCAAAGCAGGTACTTAGGCCACTTTGTTAAGCCTTGCTTCTTGTACTCCAGCAAGACAGCCTAATTGGGTAACACATCAAATGTACCTGCAGGTGAATCCCGATGTGCTCAACTTGCTACTGGATTACTGCCGCTTTCACCGCGCTCCTGGCCGGTCTGACAAGGTACGCTCCTTCCTGCTCCATGTAACTCGCCGTCTTACCACATTGTTGTAAAGAGCAGGTGCTCAAAGTATTGCATCCGGTAGGTAAATGTACACCATTGCAGCTAATGGTCTGGAATATGATTCAGGAACGCAAGCTCTTTGATGAGAAGTTCATCAGACTGGATACTCGGCGACTGTGTGAGTTGACCAGTGCAGCAGATGCACTTGATATGAAGCCCCTTGTGGACTTGACTTCCAGAGCATTGGCCCGCATGATTGAAGGCAAAAGTGCAGAGGAGATAAGGTGTTTTCCCAGTGAAGCACATGCCACATGTCTCCGTGTCTGTCTTACACAGAGATGTCTTGCTGGCTTTTTGGCAAACACCTGCTATGTATCTGCATGCTGTGCAAGAGGCAGAACCCAGCATGCTGGATCTCCATCCACGTCACATGTGCAGGGTTGTGCTCTATCATGTCTGGCTGGCTTTGAAACCTGCTTGCGTATGTTGTCACCTGTCCATTGGTTTTGGTCTATTTGCAGGCTGATCTGCATTCCACATATTGCTTGTGCATGCTGAGGACATACTACATTACCACTATATTGTCAGCAACTTGTTCAGCTCGTGATGCTATGACTTTGAAATTGCAGGGAAACTTTTCATCTTCCAGATGATCTCACCGAGGAGGAGAAGCTGGAGCCTGTCAAGAATGCAACAGCTGATCCCAGGATACGCCTCCTCAACAGACTGTATGCCAAGAAGCGCAAGGTGTGCACAGTACTTGACTTATGGATGCCGTACATGCAACGTCAATTCACCCACAGTGGCAGGCGGCAGATGATTCATGTGGGTGTTTTGCATGTGCCACTGTATTGACTGCTGCTGCTCCCAGCATCATGCATGCTATGGCTGCCCGTGTCAGCTGTCCAGAAGCTGTCCTTGCGCATATGTCTTCAGTTAGGTCCAGTCATGGCTGACCAATCTGGCTTTGTTGTGTGTAGGAGCTTGCCCACAAGAAGGCAGAGGAGGTGGCTGCAGAGGCCAGGGCTCGCCAAGAAGCTCAGGCTCCCAGTGATGACCGCAAACTGGAAGACTTGCTGTCCTTCATTGGCGCTGAACCACCTGGGTACATCAGTTCTTGCACCCATTTCCCATATGGCCTGCCTCAAAACATCACTCACCAGTGTTCTCCCTATGTCATGCACTTCAGCGCTGCCTTGCAGTCAACAGGGCCCTTTCTGCTTGAGTGCATGACATTGCTGTTCTTGCCGACACACAGAATTGCACCATTGATAAGACACAATGCTACTGCATCTGGACACATCAGCGGCATGATGACAGTGATCAGCCTGTGAGCACTGCTTGCGAAAATGCAGTGCCAAGTCCAAAGGCAAGCAGAAGAAGAAGCGCAGCAGGAAGAAGAACAGCATGTTGAATGCCGCATCACTTGATAGTGAGGCTTCACAACCTGTGGAAGCTCGCCCGTCCTCTGACCCCTTGCCTGCAACAGTGGCACCCATCCCAGAGCCTGGGCAGCCCGTGCACCAGAGCAGCACCAGCTCAACACCTGTCACTGCTGCACCAATGGCAGCTGGTGACAAAGGGGCAATCACAGCAGGCTCAGCTGCACCAACAACCATTCTTACAGGCACCACTGCAGCTGACAGTCCTCATGCACAGCCTACTCAGCAACTAGATAGCAAGCTAGACTGTGCGCAGTCACAGCAAGCACAGCCCAAGCAGGTTGCAGAGCCTATGCCATTGCATCGTCAGGGTCAGCACAGTCTTGAACCGCTGCAGCATCCAGAACAATCACCAGCAAATATTGACTCAGGCACAGACTGGGGTCAGGCAAATGGTCACGGGGCTGAGCCCTCGCCTGCTGCCCCTACACAGCAAGCTGGTGTCCTGGATAATGAGACCAGCATCACAGATGAAGATGATGCAGCCCTCCTGGCTGACATGCAGGGCTTTGCCTCTGCCTTGGGCTGTGACTGGCAGGTTAGATGCTTACTTCCCCCGTCTAGTGCCCTGAGTGCGCATCCAAATTGATGCCCTCTTACAAGGGTTGCATGGCGTCATCTCTGCCTGCACTGATCTCAAATCATGTGTTGTAAAACAAATTTCCCCTTACTGCAAGAAGCATTGTTTCCTGAACTGTTCATTAATATGGGTGCTGCACCTGCAAGAAGGCGAGGCAGGTGATCTTGGCAAAAGCATGTGGTGTACTGCACATAGGGATGGCAACTCATCTTGCAAAGCGTGGTGTTGGCTTCTGCATGCACTTGCTTGTGTCATACTGCTGCAACTTCAGACGACTGTGCCTTCAGTCATTGAACCACCTAGACCATTGTTGTTTATTTGGCTGCGTCCATGCACCACACCAGTCTTTGCATTCTTTGATGCTGCCATTGCTCAATGATTCCAGCATGCGTACAGGTACGTAGACCAGACATGGTGTCGTTAGGCACTCTGCCATTGCCAGGAGCGCACATCACCACTCTCACCAGCTTGGCCAACTTCAAGCCAGGTCATGCTGACAAGTCCCAAGCAAACCAATGTGACTCAGAGCTGGACGCCTCCTCTCGGTCGGCTGGTGGTGACTCACAGGAATCTGAGCTAGATACTGACGATGAGCTAGAAGCAGCATACGAAGACAGGCAGGCTGCTAACATGCGTGAGGCAAACTTTGCCTATGACATTGCCATGTCGAGGGTTGCTGCAGAAGACAACAAAGCAAGCTTCAGACCCCATTGGCCTGATGACCCCACCCATGCCTCTCATGCCAGCTTTGATGACTGGGCCGCAAATGGGTTGCATGCGGATGGCACACCCAAAGCTTTGGTTTCCCATGGCTCCTTCAGCTTTGCTAATGGCTGTCAAGAGACACCAGCACATCCTGAGCTGCAGTATAGGCAGCCTGTCCCTGCTGCATGGCCAGACTCAGTTCCAGAAGTCTCTGTGCAGGAAAGCAGAAGGGGCAGCATAGATGTGCAGGCAGTCCAGGATCTGTTTCAGGGATTTCTGCAAAAGGCTGGTCTAGACAGTCATCTAGAAGTTAGGGCAACATCAGGTCTGGCTTCAGAGCCACATTGCCAACGCAATGTGACGGTGCAGAACGTACTGCCATGTGGCAGTTTCATGAAAATCCAGCTGAACTGAGTGTATGTACCGGCTTTAAATCAACAGTGGTGCAATGCAAGAGACAGTTGACTTGCTATGTTCCGGATTGCACTGAGGTGCGGAGTTTGCGGATTTATGACTTGCTTCCAGTATCAATGTTTTTTGTTTGCTGTACAGGTGCATGTGCACCGGCGCCACCTTCAGTTGCAGTCTTGTGGAGTTCGCTGTAGTGTGAGCATGCAGTTTTCCACATCCCGCTCAGCAACAGCGTGTTTTGATCAGCTCGAGTCTGTTGTCTATGCTAGACAGCGGGATCTGCGCTGTCCGGCGTTGATCATGTATTACCACAATGGTTTCATGACTAATACTAAGCTTCGACTAGCTGTCCATGACTAGCGCACATTTGCTCTGTGATCTGCTGCTCGTTCTGTCATGTCGGTTGGCTGACGGTGCCTCAATTAGGTTCTGACAATTCCAGCAGACAGTTGGGGAAGAATGCAGATGTTACTGTGCGTTTCGCTGCAACTGTGTCGAGGATGATCAGGGACTGCAAAGCATGCACCGAAAGAAACCTATGTCGCAACGATCGTACAAAACTTGGCGAACGGTCGGTGTAGCAGTTGCGTGTGTGGCCACAATCCTGCTGTTGCGTTGGGGTATTTCCGGAAGCTCAGGCCTGTCTGGCGCAACTGACGGCTTCTCTGCAGCGAACGGGAAAACGCTTATCATCCATATATTCGCTGACACTGATCCGGAATACTTAGAAAACTTGAAGTTTTTTGTGCAATGGGGCATTGCGCCACAAGACCAGTCGGACTATGTAGTTGTTGTCCAGTCTACAGATTCTGCTGTGGTAGGTCTAGCTGTGTTGTCCCTTACGGCTGCAGTGATACATGAGTGTCTGAATGGCAATTGAAGAGTCTCAAGGTCTGATTTGGCAGTCACTGTTATTTATGTGCATATGCTGCTGCAGCTTGAGAAGTTGCCAAGACTCCCTCCAAATGCCAAGTATGTGCAGCATAAAAACGAGTGCTATGACTGGGGAACGTTCGGCTGGTTGTTGCTCAAGTCTGGCCATGTGTCACCATCCAAATACAAGTTCATAGTCCTCACCAACTCATCTGTCCGGGGCCCTTACCTCCCCCCCTACATACCCGTGAGTCCATCCACCCAATCCCAGTCTAATCTTCACGTGCAGATGAACCGTGACTGCAACAGCACATGCACCAGCAGGCAACATTGAAGTGCACTGCCAGATAACAAGATTGCCACCTCTGCACCTCTCAGACACCAAAGCATCATCTGGTCCTAGCTGATCATCTACACATGCATTAGCAGCAGTGACAAACTGCTGCAGCCCTGACTCCTGCCTGCGTTACTGCTGCTGCAGAAGCAGCTGCCTTGGCACCGCTTGCTGACACAGCGCTTGACAAAGGATGTGAAATTGGTGGGACCAGTCATCAGCTGTGAGGGGTCACCATATCAGGGCAATGTCAGCGATCACTGGCGCACCAACCCGCATGTACAGTCGTATGTGTTGGCCATGGACCAGGAGGCATTACAGATACTGAAGAAGGACAACACAGTGCTGAACTGCTATAATGATCGCTGGGATGCCGTGTACTTTGGGGAGCTGGGATCGTCCTTGGCTGTCCTCAAGGCAGGCAAAAATATCGACAGTCTCATCCCCAAGTAAGCTGCTGCTGCTGCTGCTGCTGCTGCTGCTGCTGCTGCTGCTGCTGCTGCTGCTGCTGCACAGTAGAGTCTGTCTTTCAACAGTAAGGAAAGCAAGTGCAGCTGGGACTCAAGCAATCGGGTGGGTGTTGAGATTTCCTGCCTTGCTGGAGCCTCATTTGGTGTGTGCGACAAATCAGACAGTTCATCTATGGCGTTGCAGAGAATGCACAAGCATTGCCGTGTGCATCCACATTGCTTGAGTTGCAGCAGAGCCAGCATCTCCAGACAGCTACCATGATCATCATCAATTCTGAAGCACTGACAGGCTCATGCAACTTGTAGGTATCAAGACGTTGACTGGAGGAAACAAGCAAATTGGGGTTGCAACGGCGGGTATGTAGTCTATGCTTTGCTCCTAATGTCTCTTGCTGGTTTGGCCTCTGCACTTGCTGTCATGTCTTGCCTTCCATGCATAACCATTTGCAACACTGGCCACTCAGGCAAAGTGATACAAAGGGCAGCAATGCTAGAACTACCATGCTCATCTTCTCCAAAACAGCTCAGAAACCCAAACGTCCGTTGCGTGCTCACGCCTGCCATGTGACATTATGTATACGACAAGGGTGTTGATGGTTGGCATGCCTTGGAACGAAGTCAGTGAAGCATGTATGGTAACTTGCAATGCAGGATCAATCCTACTGGCGAGCTGTATTTTGATGGCATGACTTTGGGACCCTATGATGTTCTGTTCGTCAAGCTGAAGCGGCTGATGTTGGAGGGCCGCACACCGGGCACAACAACTGCCTTGCGCTACCAAAACTGGATGGCTGCTGTGGTGAAACATCGTGCCCACTCGTTGACTGGACAGCTTTGCAAAGTTGATATGTTCTGTGTGAAGAACAGGTCTGGAACCCACCCTGCCGCAAAGCAGTGCAGGTTGCTGAAGTCAACCACTGCTGCATATCTGCAAAATCATTAGGTGATGCTTTGAAGCATCATCTACTCAATGCTATATAGCAACACATATCTTGTGCAGGACAAAAAAGTGCAAGATGTTACCTCAAATGCGTACGTGACAGATGCTGAGAGCATCAGGGCTCCCAAAATAGCCCTCCTGAGGGGCAGGGGCCCTGTGTGTTGGGATGCTGCCTTCTACCTGGAGCACAACCCTGACCTGCCCCAAGGGGGGGTTTCTACTGCAGCCCAAGCCTGGGAACATTATGTTGGCAATGGCCAGTTTGAAGGCCGTGCTTCAAGGTAATACTATTTGGGACAACCTACTATGCTGCCAAGCTGTAGGGAATATGCTTTCACGGCTTGGAAACATGATAATGATGGGTTGTCTTGCATTGACAAATTGCATTGGGAGGTATCGCTGGAAATGTGTTGCATGTGTACACTGTATTGCGGTATATGTGAGGAGCAAATCCAGGTGGCTCTTGCCCAGAGCATTTGTATGGTGCAGGTTCACTTGCGACCCTTACAAGCCTTGATCTGCTGACCCTATGGGAGCTGGCACCTTGAATCTAGCTGGGTGATGTAGCACTGATCTGCTTGCTGCTGGCATGGGTTACTGCCGGCAGGCATGTTCTGTATTGTGACTGAATGAGATGACAGATTTAGAGCATTCAAAACCAGGGAGTGATTGTTCAGCTTCATATGCAGCTGGCTGTATGAAATGAGACAAATGTCGTCACTGCAGCCTGTTGCAAACCGCTTGTGGTAAAGCTTTGAACTACATATACTCAATGCAACTGCTGCTGCAACAACTACTGTGCAATGGTCAGCACAGCAGTGCTGCTAGGCAGCAGGCACACCTATTAATCACAGATATCATTAGGGGACTGTCAAGACGTGTATTTGTATTATTTGCCTGTGAAGATTGACGATGTGCAGCTGCTATCCAGCACAGCTTGACAGTGTTAGCAAACGGTTGACACAAAGTGACATCTTCACCACACAACATTTCGTTCAACAATAACAGGCCTAGGTAACTTTGCAAACAAGAAACAGTGTACACATCACGAGCTGCACATCCAGTGAGACACATGTACCAACCAGCTTGTAACAACAAGTTCTATACAGCACAGCAAATGAGGCCTAAGCTTAAGTGTTGTCAGCATATGATTCCAGCGTAATATCACTGTCAAACAATGAACATAAAGCTCATATGTGAAAAGCATATAACAATGCTGTGGCAATGATAGTGTTACAGTACTAGGGAATGCCTAGTGACAGTACTAGAGAATGCCTAGTGATATGGTAGGTAAGCACCTAATTAATTCAGTTAAGTTACAGAAGCCTTGCTTGTTACAGAGGCCTTGCTTGTACACATGTAAAATGATCAACCCAGATTTCCTTGACTGCAGCCAAATTGCTGTCAGGCCAGGTCAGGCTTTTGGGAATTAGCAGTCAAGTACTAGCTATAAAATAGCACAAGCAAGGCCCAAGCTGCAGGTGGATGGCAGCATGCATGACAAGCATATATTGTTATGTTCAAGGCAAGTGATCAGTAAACAGCAAATTGCACAAGCAAAGCACAAGCTGCGCTGCACGGTGCTTCAAAGAATTATTCAGTCGCCCATCAGTAACGCTGCCTCCAGACAAATCTCTACGACTGTGCTGGTTATGTCTTCTTGAACGGCCTCCCCCTGGCCAGTCTTTGCATCGCTGTCCTTTTGTTGATCACACTTCTGATTGGCTCTGTCAGCAACCTGCATTGCAAAGCACAGTGACTTCAGTCGAGCTGGCTTGCCAATAAAAGCTCCCTTGCAATCCTGCAGACTACAGATATACAGCAGACAAGAAAAAAGGACTGGTGTAGTTTTGCAGCCTGCATCTGTATGCAGGCTCTTGTCCTAGTCTTTTGGGACATGCAAAAGATGCTGAGAGACAAATCTGAGAAGCCAGCTTGTGCTGGGTCAGCCACTTTGATGCGCTGCTCTCAAGTTTGTGCTGGCACAGCTGGGCTCCACAGTTGTCTCGTCTTCTTCACTGGCTATTTCAGCAGCTGATCAAGCCCGAGGGATCTTGCGACGGAATCCTGTGCGAGGCTGTGGGGCGTTGTCGGCACCAGGATCAGCTTGCTCAGACGTCGCTGGCTGGTCCATAGTCCAGAAACGCGCTAAGCGCTGCGCGAAGGCTCTGCTAGACAAGTATAAGTATGCGACTGGCGGTTTGCCATAAGTTCATAGCGCTGAATCGCAGCGAGTTGTGCGTGGGCACAGGGTCTAAAAACAATACACAGAAGGCAAAGCCGGCCGCCCTGACAGGCACTGGTGGTCACTGATGCGCCCCCCGCGTAAATGATTCGGATGGAGTCGCTCTCCGTGGGCTCCGCCCACTCCGAGACAACTCAACCGAATTAATTAACGCGGGTGGCGCCAAAGTCGCAATATGTCTCCTCTCTGGTCATCTGCGATGCACTTCAGGTGTGACAAAGAATGAGGCTATCTGACTAATATTACACACTATGTAACTCTTCAGTTTTCTGTCCCTTCCCGTACGGGCGAAGACCGGGCCAAGCCGCTCAAGCGTCATCCCACTACCTTGCAAGCCTTTGCTTGTAAGTTCCTGACAAGATGGGTGAGCGTGCAATGAACGTCACTGACTATGACGTAGCTCCCTCTGCGAAGCCGCTGCCTTTGGAGCACCAGTTGGGTACCACAGAGAGTGGTATCGCTAGCCGCAATGACTCTGCGTCAGGCGGCAAGATCGGCTTTATGGACCAAAACAACAAGCTGGATGCTGAATATGCCCTTCCGGGAGGAGGATCCAACTCCAACGCCTCGTGGGTGCGTACGCTCGATCGAACATTTAATAGCAAAGCTTTGCGTCACTGTGACTGCCCAATTCCGACGACCACTTACAGCGCTTTCAAGCAGGCTGTGCTGTTCCAATAGTCCGTAGGACTGCTTTGATTCTGGCTCAATTCAAACTCATCACTGTTGCTGTCCAGACTTGTTGCAACAAGTACAGTATTGAGCACCCGCTGCAGCCCCCGTACCTGTCGCGCCTCGAATCTGATGCAAACCTGTGGCCATGTTGTTTGCCTTTCTGCGGTCAAGCTTCGATCTGCTGTGCACGTTGGTGCAGGTCCACGCGGCGTTCCACAATATCACCGCCATGGTGGGAGCCGGAGTGCTTGGGCTGCCCAGCGCCATGGTACGACAGCAGTGTCATTAAGCACTAGTGATTTCAGCAACCTGTTTGCGTCTTGCTTTTAGTGTCAAGTCTCAGTTTTGTAAAACATCTGCTGGGTCTTGTCTTCACTTTCTTGTCTGGACTATCTTGTCTGTCCCTAGTGACATCTGTCAAATCTCACTGGCCACATGTACGCCTGCAGGTTTACTTGCAATGGCCAGCTGGTATCACCATCATGCTGGTGGCATGGATTGCAACAATCTATGGCCTGTGGCAGCTCATTGAGCTTCATGAGATCAAAGGCAGAAGATTCAACAGATACCATGAGCTTGGCCAGTATGCTCTTGGTAAGCCACATCAGAGCATGATCCTGGCAGCATGTCTGCCACAAATTACTGTAGAGTCAAAGATATTCTTGCCACGCACTGATATACTGTTCTCACAGTTGATTTGCCATACCCCCCTGCTGATCCTAAAGCTCAATGCTGTCACCCCTGCTGATCCTAAAGCTCAATGCTGTCCTACAAAGTGTCAACATAGTATGCAACTTGCACAGTAGCAACAGGTCACACCAAGCAGCAAGAGCTTGCTGCTATGCAGGTCCCAGGTTGGGTTTGTGGACTGTCATTCCTTGCCAGCTGATTGTGATGATCGGGCTGGACATTGTCTACTGCGTGACTGCTGGCAAAGCCATGTACTACGTGTACCAGCACACGTGTGATGGCTATGAGACGCACACCTGCCGCTCTTTTGGCCTCTCATGCTGGATTGTCATCTTTGCTGTCATCCAGATGCTCCTGTCCATGGTGAGCCTCTGCCAGCTCAACCTACATAATGCACTGCTAGCAGTACAATCCCAGACTGCACCGTATAGTAGACTACAGCTGTGGACTATAGCAGACTACGCTTGTAGACCATACTAGTAGATTGCATGAGTAAACTGTGCTGATATACTGCTCTGTGTCCTCAATCTAGTCACTTGCTGCACAGCTCCTTTCTACAGTGACCTGCCTGCTGACTTGCAGCCTCCTGCATGATTGCTTTGCACAGCGTCTCTGCTGCCAATCAATGATACAAACAGGCATGCTTGCAGATTTTCCCGCTGCTATGTTTGGCTACTAAACAGTCCACATGCTGCCTAGTGCAGTCTGCAATGCTCAGTCAGTATTACTAAGCTGTGCAAAGTGCAGGTGCCCAACTTCCACAAGCTGAGCGCTATTTCATTGCTGGCAGCAGTCATGTCCATCAGTTACTCAACCATTGCCATCGGTGTTTCAGCACACGCTGGCAGGCAGCCTGGTGCTGAGTACAACCTAAATGGATTCACCAAGGCGGAGGGTGTCTTCGGCATCTTTAATGCTCTTGGGACGATTGCCTTTGCTTATGGTGGACACAATGTGGTGCTGGAGATTCAGGTGGGCAGGCCTTTTTACCGCTCTTTGCTTTTTTCTTCGTGCTGGCTGCTTTTTGCTTTGTGCTTGCTGCTGGTCCTAGACTACTGACGTTCATACATTGTTCAACTATTTGCCAGCCCTACTGACTAGTCATGCTTCGTGCTGTGTATTTTAGCTTTAGTCAAGCTTTTCTTGTTCAATGCCATTGCTGCACATTGACTGTGTGTGCAAAATCAAGCATGCTGGTTTGGATGTCATCCCAAGTCCATTGACATTGCACCGTGAGACAAGGGCTGCTGCTGAATCACAGTGGCTGCACTGCAGAGTACCATTCCTTCCAACCCCAAGGCTGGGGTGGAAAACCCTACAGCTAAGCCCATGATGGTGAGTCGGCCTGCAAATCTCTGTTGGTTTTCCTTTTTGGTCCATGCTGTCATTCTGTGGAAGACCGCCCAGTGGTTGCAAACATCACTGTGGTGTGTTTGAACGTAAAGCATATGGGGCAGGCAATGACATCAACACACCAGTGCTTGCATGGTCCGCGCAGCATACTGTGACAGTTGCTCATGTGCTGATGGCATAGCACATCGAGACATGTGATGATGTGCGCCTAGCACTTGTCGGCACTGCTGGGAAAGGCTATGGCATGGGCAAAACACAGAGCCAGCCTGCATTTGATGGCACGAAGAACTAGTGAAAACGCATGCCAAGCACATTTTGACTGCTTCTTCGTTCCATCAAGAGCATGCTGATGCTGTGTTGTGCTCATGCTGTAGCTGTCTCTCTGCAGTCAAGAGACTTGCATGATCCAAGCATGCGTTGTTTGTTGCAACTGTACAGTCAAACTGCTTCCAATATGCATTGAATACTGTGTTTTTAGTTTTCACGTAGCCTCATGCCTTGAGCACTGCACCTGATGCCTTCAGTCATTTCATGTGGCTTGTTGCATCTTCTGCATGACAAACAAAGCAGTATTTGTTGCAGTTTGGTGTGTGGATCGCATACGCTCTTGTCGCGTACTGCTACTTTGGAGTGGGCTTTTCTGGGTACCATGCCTTTGGCAGCAAGACTGGCAGCCAGATCATGTACTCCCTGGGCCATCCCATATGGGTCATCTGTGTGGCAGAGATCATGATCATCATTCATGTCTGTGGAAGTTTCCAGGTACGGCATCTGTGTGACTAGCTGTAGGTTTCAGGCTTTGTGGGGGTTACATTTGAACATAAGGTTTATTTGCATAATATCACTGTCATCAGCCACGTTCAAACTGTGAGACTTTTGACAGTTGCCACTCGCATCTGCACAGATCTTCAAATGTAGCCCATGTCGAAAGTAGTCACGACAAAACCACCCATGCACAGTCAGTATTCATCTCATGCTGTAAGTCATACCACAGTAAGCTGCTGATGCTGTAGAGGGCTGCTGTTGACGATCTGCCATGCTGGCATATGGCAAGATTGTGCGCCATGTCTGATATGCGCAGCTGCGTCCGACTCTTTTCTTTTTCTTTCTTTTTTTCTTTTTTTTGGTTAGCTGCATGTGACTCATTGGTGTGACTTCTTAGGTGTATGCCATGCCGGTGTATGACATGATAGAGTACCAGCTGGTGAAGAGAGGGGTGCCCAATGGCTTCCCTACAAGGCTGGTGTACAGGACTGTCTATATCATCATTGTCGCCTTCATTGGCATGACAATCCCATTCTTCGGTCAGTACCTATCTGCTGCATGTCCACTCCTGACTGAGTACACAACATTGTCTGATGCACAGGGATTGCAGCTGTATTGTGTGCCATACCTTGGAACTACAATGGGGGCAGATTGTGAACCTCGTTGTTTTGACCCTGCCAAAAAGCACTCCTGGGAATCTCACAGTTATTCAGCTCCATCATGGCTTTTCAACGCTCTGCTTTGTCCCTCATGAGATGCTGCATTCAATATCTTGTTCCTGGTGTGATGGCAGCATCCCTAAATGGCCTGATTCAACCTGTGCAGTTTTGGACACATGTCAGCTGTGGCAAGTCTCAGAACTGCTGCACAAGTATATTGACGCAATGCATGACTTTTTGTTCCATTCAGGTGACCTGCTGGGTTTCATTGGTGCGCTAGGGTTCGGTCCCTCCACCTACTGCTTTCCCTCCATGTTCTGGCTGGCCATCAAGAAACCGGGACCAAGCAGCTGGCACTTCTGGGCATCATGGTTCTGCATCCTTTGTGGAGTCATCATCACCTTGTTGGGGGCCATTGGTGGCATGCAAGGCATCATTGTTGACGCCTCCTCCTACAAGTTCTACCAGTGAGGTAGACAGCAGCAGTCTATCCAATGGGGTGACAACTTCTGCCAACAAAGCAGACAGCATCAGTCTGTTGGTTGGGTTCACAGGTCCTGAACGGGAAGCTAGACAGCAGCAGTCTACGGATTGGCTTACCATATTCTGGGATGATGTCAGGCGTGATCTTGCTTGTTTTGCAGACAAGGAGAAGCAATTGATGTCGATGCTGGATTGAAGTCTGGGGTCCATGATATTGACATTGAGTTGAAGCCTGTGTTTTGTATACACGTTGCGGCCAGAACCTATTTTCAGCTTGTTTTACACACTGTTTGCTTGTACTTACTCTGCATCAGAATGCTCGTTTCGAAAGTGAATTCAGGTACTCGTGTATGGACTGGTTGCGATTACGTTGACGGCAAGACAGTTGGCTGGGCACTGCCTTGTCCATGCCTTGCAACCAGGGCATAACCTTGCAACCTTTTGCAAGCTTGTGTTTACAACCTCAGCTCCGTGAACACATCTGAAAGACGTCATGCTTGTAGGGTTAACAATGCATTCAAACTGTACTTCAAATTTGTACTTTTTGGTTGTCTGACTTGCATCTGCAACTCTTGTAGAAATACGTGTGTCATCAGCCTTTATGTCAGATGAGTTTAAACATGATGTGAAATCAGAATGGCTTTTATTTCAACATCAAAGCAGTTATGTGCATGCCTCAGAACAGGCTGCGCATGTATGATGTGCATCTGTGGTTGTCAGTGAAGTGGTCTGCTAATGAAGTGGCAATTGCATATGCAGCATACATGTCTGCATGACCAGTTAGTTCACTATCCCTGTCTTTTACTATGTCAATGCATAGAATTCTGCAAGGATGTGTTTCTCTGGCGCATAGGATCCTACACTTCCAATACTTTTATTGTGTTGTCAACCATCCGCGCAGCTATACTTTAGCACTGCAAGAACAGCATGACAAGCAGCGTCATACCAGCTCTTGGGAATGTGTGCACATCCTGCAATGCAGCTTACTGGCAGGAAAAGTCTGTGCATACCAGTAGGTATTCAGTGCGTCCAGGCCTCACCTGTGCGTCCAAAGCACAGCTGAGGCCTCTACCCATATGTGTGGTTCCAACATCTGTCATTTGCCTTTGCAATTGCTCTCAACACTACATTAGTCAGTCCATGAAGCATCTTGCTGCTGCTGTCAGTGATAGCCTTATCAACATTGCACCTATGCACTCCACAGACAGCTCAAAAATTACGGGTCAAAGCTCCCAGCTTGCAGTCAAACTTTGGCAACACAACAGTTGCACAGCACATTGGTTTACAACTTCACACTCGAAAACAGTTGGGACCTGTGTACAGATCACCTAAACCATCACAACTAAAGGGCGCTTTTACATCGTTGATGACTAATAAAGGCCCTGCAGGCATCCTCGGAAGATTTTTACGTGAAGTCATATGGCCTATCACATGATCAAGCTCGACATTCCTGGTTTACGAGCGCTCAGCGCAGGGACCAGCAAGTTTGAGCACGTCTTACTGTATGTTCGCGCCGTTGCGTCTACAGCGAGTCCAGGAGCCATTGTTGTCGAACCGCTGGATTGACAGTTTGACTTTGCAGCAGCTTGCACACTGCTTTCTACAGGGCAGCGTTGAACTGCCGCGCTTGTAATCAATATGCCCACAAAAGTTGTCATCATCGGGGGAAGCGTTGGCGGGGTCTCGACAGCCGTAGCTCTGCGAAAGGCTGGTTGTGACGTGACTGTTTTGGAACGCGCAGCAAGCATTGTCGCAACTACAGGAGCGGTGAGCCTCCTTTCGAGTGTCATATTGCCGGTCGTCATCCGTGTCAGCTTTACTATCGGCTGAGAAGACGTATGCGTGCTAGGGGCTTGGTGTGGATCCCAAAACCTGTGCAGCACTGACTCGCCTTGGGCTGAGAGACATCTTTGAGGAGTGCAGTCAGCCAATCCCTATAGAGGAGTACCGCTGGATCGACCATGCAACAAAGTCTGCTATCTCCCTTATCAAAAATGACAAGCACCTTCACCGCAGGTATGTAAAGCCTTATGCTTGGCTCTTTCAACATCAACTCTACTATAATTTGACATGACCTGCCATGCTGATCAACACAAGCTTAGTGTGGTGAATTTCACATGCTGTGGTAAGATACCTGAGGTACAAAGTCATGTTCAGCTTGACACTAAGCAACACTCAGAGACTGAACAGTCTTCAAAATCTTGCATGACTGCTATGTCATATTGTAACGTCTGGGATGCGTGTATGGGCTCCGAAACCAATTGGAGTGAAAGGGTACGGCCGTTGCTGTCATGGGAATTACAGAGCCCATATGCGCATCCCAGACGTTACACATATGTTTTATGGCGTCAGTCAGGTTGTCTTGCAAACCTGCTTAGAAGACCACATGAAGCTGAACATCAGTTGCTCCTAACTCCGTTGTCCAGCAACTGATCATGCCATAAAGATAATGAGTCATGCAGCAGTGAACTACACTAAACGTTAAGCATTTGAAGTTGTCTGCATCTTACAAGATCTATAGCAAACAACCTCTACATTATCTTTGCAGTATGCACTGGAGTGATCTGCATCGGCTGCTCATCAAAGCCTTACCAGAAGGAACCGTCAACTTCAGCCACAAGGTGGCTCTATTGCAACAGAGTGAGTCAGGAGTTACAATCACAGCTGAGACACCACATGGTGAGAAGAAGTACCATGGTGACATTGTGATTGCTGCTGACGGCGTGGGGTCCTTTGCTAGGAAGCAACTAGTTCCAGGTGATGAAAGACGGTGAGCACACTGGGCATTTCTCGTATGATGCCGTGCCTTCTCCTCAATTTGTCGTGATACATGGTGAGTGATCTGTACCTGTAAGACAAGTACCTGTAAGAGAAGTAACAAAATTCACACTGGTTGTGCCCATTGCCATGTGGTCAAAGAAGGCCAACCAGGCCAGCAGCTTGCAAGTGCGTGTCCTGCAACTAATGCACCTGCTGAAGATGTTCTGTCACCATATCATTTTGCGCTGCAATAGCTGTCAATGCTGATCAACATGTGTGGGCAACGCTGTGCCATGACTGCCTGATTTATCAAAGGAGCTATTGTAACACCATCATGTCTCCAAGACAGTCTTTCTGACAGCTGTCCTGTTGACCAGAGCAAAGTCACAGTGGACGCATTGCTATCAGCTCGAGAACCAAATCAGTGCTGGCCAACCTATGTATATTGCTTATTGCAGGTATGCTGGTATGGTTGCATGGAGGGGTGTGTGTGACGGCAATGCCCATCCTGAGCTATTAGCTGAGCTGAAGGCAGACTTTGAGACGCTGGGTAACGGTATCATCTTTGACATTGCAGACAGATGTATGAACCTGATCTATATGATCCCAGGCAACCGCATCAACTGGCTGTGGTAGGCACGACGCTTTGCTTCATTCAGCCTCAGGATGCAAGTGGTGTCAACATGTGGACAGTCGTCTGTTGTTGTTGCTATAGCTTAGCAGCAGCTGGTGTCAAGAAAGCATTCTTGTTTGCATGTGCATATTTTGAGAGCTATGCAGAAGCCTTCAAGGAACTGTCGCGATTGTGCATTGCACGCCACTTGGTCAGCACATGCATGCATAAATCAAGTGTCAAAGATAGTGTGCTTTCTATATTACAGCATGTGAAGCAGTTTGCATCTGACTGCCTCCACTGTCTGCCATCAGCCTGTACTGATAGCTTGGGAAGCTTACTGATTTAGCTGAAGTTCCCATGTTTGACACTAACCAGCTTACTAGCAAGCACTGCCACGCAGCAGGTACTCAGAGGACATGCACCTATTGGCAAGAGCACAAAACAGAACACAAATGCAATGTATACTGGTACGACCGTTGACTATGATGGTCTGACACTCAGTGATGGCAACGATGGCTGCAGGTATAGAGATGCACCTGAACCAAAGCTGGGCAGCCACTCAGTCACAATCAGGCCAAATGCAGAGGACATGCGGAAGCTTTACAGAGATGCAGAGAACACTTGGACTCCTGCCTTTGTCAAGCTGATCAAGGTCAGTCTTGTGTATACATGTTCACTGAGGCTCATTGATGATGATGCACAGTGCTGCCACAGCAGGTGCATGCGTATGACTCCTGGCTTTGTGGTTGACTGCTTGATATCTGTCATGCGTCCCACCCAAGCAGTGATTGCTATTGCATCTCGTGAAGTGTTTTGTCCTGCCGTTTTCTCAGGGCATGTGTAGGACTTGAGCTCAAGGTCATCGTGTTTGACTAAATGCCAAGTGATTGCATTTCAGTGTCTGCGAAACAAGTGCAAGTTTAATGTGTGTGACTCTCGTCAGGCAGTGATTTCATCAGCAATGTGTGTTTCACGCACACAAGCATGTCATGTTAGTGCATGTAAGCTCACAGGACTAGGGTTCAGGCACACCTAGCAGGTACCTGGCACAAACAATTAGCTGAAATGCCTGTAATTCATTATTGATATTATTGTCGGTTTATTATGCAGACAAGCAAGGCGCCTTTCATGAATGTCATCTATGACAAGGACCCCATCACCCAATGGGTCTTTGGCAGGGTGGCCCTCATGGGGGAGGCAGCCCACCCCACCACCCCCCATGGGTCCAGAAGGTGAACCATACATGACCCCAACAAATGGTAGCACAAACACCATGTGCACAGTCTTTGGCTTTGCCAACACAATGACATCACTGAACACTGCAAGGGAATGTAGTCATCCAAGTGCCGTTCCCCAGGGTCAAACTCAGCCCCAGCCCATCACTCAGCCTGTCAGGCCAACATTTCATTGCTGGGCTGCTGTTGTCCCAGAAGACTGACCAGATCACTCATCATGCCCACCTGTGCTAGCCTGCTTACTTTGCCCTGCATGATCCATGCTTCCTTGAATTTGGGGTTACAAGGACTGTAGAAGTCACTGTCACACAGTCAAGCCATGCTACCAGATGTAAGCAGTACAAGCTTTAGTATTGAGCTGCGTTTGTCTGCTGCAGTACCAACATGTCAATTCAGGATGCAGACTGCCTGGGCCGGTGTTTTGAGGCTCAGCGTCATGATCCTGTAGCAGCCCTTCACAAGTATGCAGAGGAACGAATACCTCAAACAACCAAAGAGGTATGACCAATGCAATTTGCTGCTCAGTACAACGCATGTTTGCTCCTCAGGCCCCCTAAGCTCCCAGGCAATTGATAGTTCACATGCTGTGACAGTGGATTTTTACATTGTTTTATGCCTCTGCATTGTCATTTCTTGCGGCTTGCTGTTATGAGCAAGTCTGAGCGTACCCCTGGTTTGCTGGCTGTGAGATTCAGTACATGAGACGTTCTTTTGCAACATGTTGTGTTTTGCACAATGACATTGCTCTGTCATCTGTATTCTGGCGGTTCTCAGCCACCTGGGCAGCCCAATATACTACTTGGCTTCTCATTAAATAGACGCTGAAAGGCGTAGTCTTTTCTTTTCATTTTCTTTTCTGGTTCTCAGCCTGACATGTACCTGTAGGTATTGTTCTCAAGGCATGTGGGGGAGGTACGGCAAGGGCATTGGTTTGACCCTGTCAAGTTTGACTGGCCAAGCCAAACGCCTGAAATCAAGTCTCTATTGCTGAATGGCAAGCAGACTGAACCTGACTACAAGAAGTGCGCTACTGAGCTTCTGGGCAATGTTCAGACCATCGGCAAAGGGCAGTCCGTTTTGGCAACTGATAGGGAGCAATGAGGGGCTTGTGAGGTGTTGCGCTGACACCTGTGCTTTCAAGCCAGGATATCTGATGAGTCACAGCTGGCTCCACACCCCAGACTGTAGGATTTAACGTGAAATGACACACAACAAGGACCCTGAGGGCAAGCATACAGTATCTGACACAGTAACTTTATGATCCAGGCAGTTGCCAGGCTGTGCAAATCAGTGCATCCTTGAAAACATGTATCTGAGACACGATCCAAGAAGGGGACTTGGGGGAAGCCTAGAGTTTGCAGCATGCGTGTGCTATCACAAATTCCCATAGTGGTCAAGCATGCTCTGTAGGCTGCAGCTGGCTGTCTACAACTGCCTGTCTACTAGCTGTTGAGGTGATGTCAGCTTACTTGCTCAGGTGCTTGATTGTAGAGTGGCACTGCAATGGAGTCACAAGCCGCTGACCAACCCAATCAATATACTTTTTGAAGGGAAAACTTGTGATCATTATAACATATGTGAGACATGTGTAGTTTAGAATCGGCTGACAGCCACCGAAAGCATGCTGCTGCTCTGGCAGATCAAGCAGACCACAGAGCATCTGACACGATCACCGGTCTGATAGAGAACATTGCACAGATGGACAAGTGTAGCAGGGTACAATGAGCTATAGGGCATCTAATGCGCAATGTGGGATTTTGCCCTACAACAACAAGCCCATGAATGCAACAAGTGTTGTGGGTTCAATTCCGGATTAATGATCTGGACTGTGCATGTGTGCATGTTTGCCTTTCAGTAGCATAAATTGCACCCTGATGCAGCATCTCTTCCCAACTACCCAGGTGAGGCCCCAGGCCAGGATGATGGCCATGGGGCACATGGATGACTATTATCTCGACAGATGTTACGCTCAATATGGTGATACTGTCATGTAGCTGTAGGCACGCTCCAGGATGTCATGCTGACAAGTACCTCACCTGGAGCGAACAGACAGCAGTGCACCCAAGAGTGCATTGTGTTCAGGTCTAAATGATAGAAATTTCAATCAGGGTTTGACTAGATCTTATCGTGTTAGTAGTCAGCGCAGCCCTGTTCCGAAAGTTCCGGCAATCGCTGCTGACTTTCGTTTGACATATCGATACGATCTCCCTTCAATCATGGACACGATGCAGACGACTCATACACAGAGCATACCGACCGCGTGTGACTGCAGGTTGCGATCTGTACTTTTCGATCTCGCCAACCTGCCTGCACACCAGCGCAGGAGTCCTTGTTGACTGACTGACCGTGCGTCCGATGCTGCAGGGCACCGAAGGTTCGCAGCAAGCCCGTGAGCAGACAGCAGCAAGGCCTTCGGCAACAGGAAAAGCGAATCCAGCAGTCCTGTCATGTGCAGCAAAGGTCACATAAGAAAAAGCACAGCCACATCACATGTGCAGCGGCTACTGCTGAGCTCGCCACAGAGAAGGCCACTGTCAAGATTGGTACCAGAGGGTCACCACTTGCTTTGGCACAAGCCTACATGACACGTGACTTCCTCAAGGTGTGCAAAGAAGCACGAGTTGACTGGCTTTGTGATGGCCAGTAGAGCAACAGCGCAGGAGCAAGCTCGAGTCATGTACACACAGTCTCTGCAGCAAATTGATCATATGCACATTTGTCTACATGTTTGTACTGGGTCTGTGAGATGCTGCTGACTTCCGAGAACTTGGCACCAAATTGCAAAGCAATGACTGCATCCTATTTGAGCAGCGCATGGGGCACACCCATGCTGGTCAAATGCGACCAGACAAATGCAAGGCCGACCACCGGTGTGTGCATCTGTAGGCTGCCTTCCCTGAGCTAGCACAAGAGGGAGCTTTGGACATTGTCATCATCAAAACCACTGGAGACAAGGTGTTGAACCAGCCTCTGGCTGACATTGGTGGTAAAGGGCTGTTCACCAAGGAGATTGATGACGCTCTGCTTGGGGGTGACATTGACATTGCAGTGCACTCCATGAAGGTGAGAATGCTGTTGCTATGCTAAGAGCATAAGCAAATGCAAGCTGGTCTCACAGTATAATCCACATTGTGATTTAGCATATGCAAGCATGGAAAGTGTCTCAATTCATCCTGTTTGGGTATGCATATGCAAGGCATACTATCTGTTTGGGTATGCATCTGCCCACTTTGGCTGCAGCATATGATCAGGCAACATATGCAAGGGCAGCATGAGAGCCAGCTCCTAGACTGTGCATACAGCACAGTGTGATGCTCAACCAGGCACGTGTCTGCTCATCAAGGACTGGCCCACATGTGATTGGACCAGTCAAGGCCTTCGCCACCAAGCTGAGAAAGCTTGTGGCTGCAGGATGTACCAACATATCTGCCAAAGGGCATGATCCTGCCCTGCAATCTCGAAAGGGAAGATGTGAGGGATGCCTTCATCTGCCCCACTGCCTCCAGCCTAGCAGAGCTGCCAGCAGGAGCTGTAATTGGCAGTGCCAGTCTTAGACGGCAAGTGCAAATACTGCACAAGTATCCTCAACTGGAGGTAAGCCACAAACCCATCATCATTGATTCATTCATTCAGCACATTCCAGATACTTACAGTCCTGAGGAGCTCCTTGTTTTGGTTCCTGTTAAATCTGCCTTCCTGTCCTGTACCAAAAAAGCCCTTTTAGGCTTACTGGCAGCATGCAAAGCAGAGCACGCATACCTTCTGTCTGGCTGTGTTTGCTAACATCATGCATTGACTACTCTCTGTGCTTGCTAGCAGCATGCAAAACAGAGCACGCATACCTTCTGTCTGGCTGTGTTTGCTAACAACATGCATTGGCTACTGTCTGGGCTAAATGAGCACCTGTGTATTGAGACGTGCCTCAGATTGCACATCATGCCTGCAGCAGTTAGAAAGTATGACTGTCAACCCACAGTTGGGTCAATGCAGCAGAAACAAGCGTGCTGGTGCTTGCATGTTGGCATCAAAATTGGCTTCTGCCCTACAGGTGGTCAATTTCAGGGGGAACGTGCAGTCTCGGTTGCGGAAGCTAAATGAGAAGGTGGTGGATGCCACCCTGTTGGCGTATGCTGGGCTCAAACGATTAGACATGGCTGACAAGCTCACAGCCATCCTTGATACTGAAGACATGCTCCCTGCCGTTGCACAGGTATGCATTCCTTGTTGTTTGCAGAAATACGATAACTTGTTAAATGTGCTCTTTTACCATTTCGTTTGGGCTTGGTATTGATGCTCTTCTTTACAGGTTATGTATCTTCTTGCTCGACATCATCACAGGTCGTAGGTCGCCCTGTGTTCATAGGGAAGCTTCAGCCTACCTCAAGCTGCTTTTGATGGTACTCATGATGGCTCATGATGAGCTGAGCATGTAGTATCTGTTCAAGGGGCTGTGAAAGGGCAGCTTCTTCTCCTTGTCGTTCTGTTTTCATGTTCTATTTGGCATGTAAGACGGCCCTGGTTTGCAGCCATTTTGCTGCCCTGGCGGTCTGTCACATGACAGCATTGGGATATGGCAGCCACACCATATGGCTCTCTAGGACGTGGTCATAATAAACAATAACAGTTAACAGGCGATTTAGCTAATCGTTCTTGCTAGGTACCTACCAGGTGTGCCTGAACCCTATGATGATGTGGTCATGCGGCACTGAAAACCTATTGTAGCCACACTGCCAGTGAGCAATGGCTTTGCATCAGGTTTATTGCAGCTCCACTGATCGAGTTCCTCCTCCTGGCATGTTGGCATATTTATCCAATCACACAAACTATGCAATGCAAATCAGTATGCATTTTGCACTGCAGGGAGCAACTGGCATTGGCATGACAGGTCACTATGCAGTCTCACCAACTTTCCAGTTTGCACTGCAGGGAGCAATTGGCATTGCATGCAGAGAGGGTGACTCAGACACACAGAAGCTATTGGCCTCGCTGAACCATGAAGACACAAGAATAGCCATCCAGTGTGAGAGGGCTTTCTTGGGCACCCTTGACGGGTCCTGCAGGACCCCCATTGCCGGCCTAGCACAGAAGAATGACAAGGGGGGCTTGACCTTTAGAGGCCTGGTGGCTTCCCCAGATGGCAAGAATGTTTACACAACATCAAGGTACACCTGCCGTGATGCATAGCAACATGCAACATGACTGCTGTCATGTCACACAGCTCTGTATACATCAAGGTACACCAGCTGTGATACGCAGCATAATGCAGCATAACTGCTGTCATGTCACACAGCCCATGTCACAGCAGTTGTACAGGAGGTGTGTCATCAGACAGATTGCAAGCTGCATGTTTCTTGCGTGTCTAATGGCATACATCCTGCACGATGCTTGTGACATGGGCTGTATGACAGGACAGCAATCATGCACAATCCAAGCTGCCTATGATCCTGCTAGTTAAAGCCTCAGACTGTGTACATTGAAACAGAAGCTGGGCGCAACTGAGAACATGCAGATAAGCACTTCAGACACACATACTCCATTTTTTTGTATACTGATGCCATGCACATGTATGTGTCTTGCTCATGCAGTCAATCTTGCAATACTGACTGTTTGTCAAGGTGTACAACCATGAAATGTGCTTCTGAGCAGAAACTGGCTTGAATGCAGAGAGGGGTCCTGGACAGAACAGGATGCCATTGCTGTTGGTGTGGAGGCTGGCAAAGAGCTCAAGCAGCAAGCAGGCGATGAGTTCTTTGACTGGGCTCGTCAGAATGTCTATTGAGACAAATGCCCAGTTTCAATGTTTCTTTGCATGTGTTAGGCTGAGGTGCTTGCCACCTGTAGCTGTTTCTTCTGTTGGTGTTGCTGTACAATTTCTGGTACTCTCTGCTTGTTTGTGTTCATTCAAGTAGGCTATAGCCTAGCTACTGCTCTAGACAACTTCCGTGTGCACATTGAGGCTCGATCACTCGGGTGTGTAGTGAGACCTCATGTCCATAACCCTACAGTTTTTGCTCGTTCGGCATATGCATGCACTACTGTGTGTTAACGTTTGCAAGACATGGATTGCTATCGAAACTGCTCAAGGTGTGCCACGACAGAACACACTGCGTAACGCTTCGGCGCACGCATTACTAATCCGGGGTAACGCCCTGTCATCGTAACGCCCTCGTTGCTCAAATAACGCGGTCTGAACCTACTTAACGCGAACAAGCACACACTCTGACTGAAAGGCGAGCAGGCCTTCGTACTGTTGATATACTCGTCACTGGTCCAGCAACTTGAGCCACATCGGGTGGTGTTTCAGGTGCCGGAAGTTGCCTGTGGGGCATCTGCCATCAGGAACAACTAGACCACAGGCTTGGGCGCATACCCTGCCGCCCAATGGCATGACGAACTACAAGGTGTGTGATGTGTACTGCAATACACCATCCTTTTGTTTCCTCTTGAGGCTAACAGACAAACGACCTAGCAGAGTCTCGCCACTGAGCTTCAGTGCGCTGCTGCAGGACGTCAATATGAGCCCAAACAGCTCTCATGAAGAAACCAATGACTGCATGATAGACGGTGCTGCAATGAATCCGGCTTACTACATGGGGCTGCAGAGTACCCAGCCTACAGCCTGGCCCATGCCACTGGGGGGTGACCCTCTGCCTCTAACAGGTAAGCCGCCTAGCCCGGCATGGGTTCCTGCCTCCTAGCCCTGCCATGAATTGAGACCCCGCCATAAAGCAAGCTGGTGTGTCACTCATGTCCTTGTCAGCAGGGCTATCAGACAATGCGCCAGGCGTCAGTGGTGCCAGGGATGCAGCCAATGCAGCAGCAGCTGCTGCTGCTGCTGCCAATATCAACCCCGTTATCGCCCCTGCCTTTCAGCCCCAGATGAATCCCCAGCCTGCAGCACCTCCTGCCGTGGCAATACCCGTCAGCTTTAAAGCAGCTGACAGGAGCCGCAAACAGAAGATCCTGACTGCAAGGGAGCAGGAGGTGCAGAATGACAGGTGGGCAGCAGAAAAGGAAAGGAGGCGGCAGGTGGAGGAGCTAGGTCCGAAGCGCTACCAGAAGTTGCAAGCCTTGGCAGCAGCACGGGCTGCAGCCAAGTTGAAGGCTGAGGCTAAAAAGCTGAAGGCTTTGGCCCAGCGGCAGAGAGCTGCAGCTCTCAAAGTGCAGAAGGCAGCTGCGGCAGCAGCAGCAGCAGTAGCAGCAAGAAGTGGTGGAGCTGCAGCATCAGGTGCTGCAGCAGGGGGAGCGACTGTGGCAGCGACCTCAGCAGCAGCTGGTGGTGAAGCTGCTGGGGTAAGTGGTCTTGGGGTGGGGGCTGTGGGGGCAAGCACCAGGGACAATGGAGGGGCAGCTCCCCCTCTGACTCAGCCCACTGGAAGGGCTTCAACCAGGATGAGGGTCCCCAACAGAAAGTTCCTGGATGAGGTAAATGCCCTGGGGAGCTATTTGTCGCTTTTAGCTGAGTGACTTGATATCAAATGAGTAATTGCTGCCGAGAGCATTTCCAATAACAACTTGCCACCGCTGCTAAATTGCATCATGCACTGACAGCATTGCAGAATGCTCATGATTGCCACAACATTGTCATGCAAGGTAAGCCAACTTGAGTGTTCGTTATCTATAAACCAGTATATTATGCAACAGCAAGACATCATGTGGCTATATCTCAGCTCTGCCGCCTGCAAATTATGTTCTGCTTAATCATCATAACATTGAGGGCTGCCTGTGCAGCAGAGATTGCTAGGATGCCATGCCTATACGGTCCTATGCAACATGATGGAATCTTGCGCAAGACAAAGCATCAAACGGGCTATGGGGTCTCACAGTAACCATTGTCGCTGCAAGTGCAGGTGGATGCAATTCCAGTGCTTATGCCCAACAGCCCGGTCAAGGCCACCAAGGGCAGGGCTACTCCTTCCAGCCCTACAGAGAAGGCCAGCAGGCTGGAGCCCCAGAATCCTGCCAGGCTTCCCACCAGGGCCGTGCCTCGCAGCCCTTCAAAGGGCCCCCATACGCCTGAAGCACGTGAGGCTGCAACTGTCTTCAGCAGGGCGTCCCCTCACAGCCCTGGAGTCAGGGCCAGTAGCCCCACTACCTCCTCCAGGAATGTGAATGAGATCCAGGATGGGAGGGTGTGTGAACCCAGGCGTTGCTCATGCTGTTGGGCGTCCACCAAGGCCTCTGGCTCAGGTAGTCCTCTACAGCATCTGCCTGGTCATTTCTAGGATCAAGATGCAGAATCGTGTATCTTTGTGATGTAGGGAGTTCTAAACAGCAAGGCAACACATGATTGGACATGCATCTTGGCCTAGCCGAGCTTCTGTGTCGTGACTGTCCCTGCTACCAACTTGCATGCTCTGCAGCTTACATCAAGCTTGCCATTGCTGACTCAAGTGCCCATCAACCAGATTCCCCAGTCATCACTATTCAAAGCTGCCTTTCATAAAATCTCATGTGCATGCATTGGCAGACCATCTGTGAAACAACAGCATGACTGCAATAACATACAGCAACAACAAAACCGCAAAATATTGCCAGGGACCAAAGAATGAATGTATGTATTTGGCAGGGGCGCCCACCTGGCGTAAGGGGAGCATAGCCCCCTATGTGGACATGATGCTGTGCAACGCTTGCGGCATTTTTGAGGCACGGCACGGCCAGTCCCTCCTGGAGTGCAGGGAGCCGGTCAGGGTAAGCACCTTTCCTCATGCTGCATGTGTGACACACATGATCCCTTGCTCGCCACATTGCTTGTAACATAGTAATACTTATGTCAGGTTGATTACAGGCATAGTGCTGACACTACCAGTGATACAACTCTTTGATAAGCCGCTTACATGCGATGCACTCGCACAGGTTTCCAGTCGCAAAAATATATGGGTGCTTTATCATGAATGGAAGCATGCAGAGCACATTGACAAAAGCTCTTGTCTAGTACACATGCAAAACATCTGTGCTGCCTTTTATCACTGCGTCATACAGCTTCTGCATATGTCCAAGTCAGTAACAAAAGATCTTGTCTAGCAGCTTGACATGCAGTGCTGCACTCACAGGAGCAAGCAAACGTCTCTTGCAATATGATGGCAGACACTGCAGCTTCATCTGCAGTGATCCACATTCAAACATGATGCACAGCCATATGCACTGCCATTCATTTGCAGCATGCCCAGGTTCAGCCATGATTCACTGGCATGACAAGGGGTCTGTAAGGCCAGTGTATTGCATCTGTCTCTGACATCATGCCTATCACTTCAGATGAACCGATGGAAGGACGAGTACAATGCTCTCTACGGTGGCCAAGCTGGTTTTGGTGGTGGTGGCAGTGGCAATCCCAAGGGCAATGGAGGTGGGCATGCCAATGGCGGTGGTACAGTCAGCAGCAGGGACAGTGAGTCTGACTCAGACAGTGGTGGCGGTGGTGGTGTTGGCCCTGAAAATGGAAGCAGTGGTGGTGACAGCAGAAATGGTGATGGAAGAGATGAGCTGACAGCTTCACAGGTCTGCACCTTTGTTTTCTTGCGTTTGCAGTTTTCTTGCGTTTGCAGTCACAAGCGATGAGATTCAGCACATGCTTCTTTGCTTATTGATGGGTGCAAGACTAGCATTGGGTGGCTGCTCACTGACAATGCATCAGCTGCAGTGTTAGCTGAATGAGTGCTGTGAGTAGCAATCAAACATTTCACAACAGTGCGTCAACCTGCATTCCCTGTTCTTTGCATGCATTGTGAGTCGGCAGCAAAGCTCTCACCGGAGGCTTGAGCAGGTTATTGGACACATCAATGCTGTGTGGGTACTTTTGACCCTTGGTGACCTCAGCAGTGGTCTGCATGCTGAGAATGCTATGCTGCTGGCCGCAGGTTCTGGCAGGTTTGAAGTATGCAGAGGCGCAAGGCCCCTCACTGCAGCAATCCTCATCTCAGCTGGGGACTAACCTGGTAGGCAACTGGGGCAGCTCAGGACAGGGCTGCAGTACTTCTGTGTACCCACCCTCACCCAATCTGGTGGACATCAGCAGGGGTGATGCAGGGCAGAGCTGCAGCCCCTCTGTACAGTCGTCCTTGCCTCAGGGCATGCCCTTTGGTGGAACACTGCAAGGCAGCACAGAGGGTCTTGACAAGGCAGCACAGAGGGTCTTGACAAGGCAGCTGGAAATAGATCTTCTTGATCAGGCCTGGCGGCTTGTACTGCTCCATCAAAGGCTCCACTGTTTCCTGAAGGCATACATGGCCAGCTTTCAGCAAGTTCCAAGGGTGCAATGAATATGACACCCTTCATTAAGCAACAGCAAGGTACCCAATGTCAGGATGAGGTGCACATGACCAGTTGCGCAAGAGGTCCACTCACGGTGAAAGCCTCACTAATACACTACACATTGGCTGCATGCATGTGCCAGTTTGACAGTCTGTCATGTACTGTGTATGTTGTAGCTCATGTCCTGCACCCGGCATGAGACTTTGACACTTGTGCTGGAAGCAGGACAGCCATGGCATCGCCATGCATCACCAAGCAACAACTTGCAAAGCAAGCAGTGCTGACCAGGCCAACCAGGCCAAATTGTGTCAGGCAGTTGTCACCTTGATCATAGCAGCCGCTGCCTTGTCATAGTATGGCCACAACTCTGTTAGGATCCTGTTGAGCCACTGCAGCATATACACAAAAGGTTTCAGACTCTTTTGGACCTCTGGATGTGAAGGCCTTCTCAGGGCTCAATTGTTCTGAAAAGCAGTGAGGGGTGCACTGTGCAGGCAGCAGGCAGTAGCCAGTCAGACTGACAGGGAGCAATCACAGTTGGTTCACAGCAAGGCAACCTGCTACAGCCATTACCTTCAGCAAAACGGCACACTCTAACTGGCAGATATACAAGAAACATCATAAATGAGAACCAAGTCATAAGTGCATACCTTGACCTTCTCCCTGTCTTGGAAGTTGATCCAGGAGGGCACATCCCCAGTCAGCTTGACAAGCCCCTTCTGCCCAGGTGTGATGTTCAGCTGCACAGACAGACGCTTGCTCAGCAACAGCGTTTGTGATTGTACAGTTGTGTGTCAGCACATCAACTTGGAGCGGCGTCCAAACACATAGCCCAAGCAGGTATTACAGCTACCTGAGCAGAGATCCTTTTCTTTGCACCCAGCTGGTAGTAAAAGAGCCAACTCAGACCTAATCCAGTTGGCATCCCCATCAGTAAGAATGGCAGAATCATTCCCAGCAAGCTGATCTTGAACAGCTGAATATAGATCAGGGTAACGAAAATCCAAACGAGCAGCAGGATCTTCCCAATGAGGCCTGGCTGCACCAAAGTACCACCAGACTGCTTTGCCGGAGACTGCTTGGTGGCGCCGTCAGGGATCACTGCAGCTGCCCTCTGATTCTTCTGTGCTTGCTGCATTGATGCTTGATTCCCGGCGGATTGTCCATTCGCCTGAGCTCCTGCGGGCTGCTGCTGACCATTTGCTGATTGGTCATTAGATTTGTGCAAAGTGTAAGTGGTGTTGCTATCCAAGCCTTTCTTTGCCCAGGGCGGAGGTTTAGGAGCGTGCTCTAAGTCCAGGCGTGCTGGTCCAGCCTTGCTTTTGTCCTGCACTTCTGGCCGTTGCGCATCCTGCACCTGAGCTTGCGCTGCTGTGGGGAGGTGACTGGGATCAGCATTGCCGTTTGCATCGTTTTTCGGCGCTGAGGCTTCCTCCTCAGTCACTGGCTCGCTTTCGTAGTCGTGCTTCAAGTGTCCAGTGCTGCTGTGCCTGCCAGAAGAGCCTTTGATGTGCAGTTTATTCGCTGCCTTTCTGAAGATCCCCATACTGTTAGGCAGCTTAGGCGGAGTAACTGCCGGACAGTCTAGCACACGATGTGCTCTTTGCCACTGGCAAACATCGGCCGCGGCATCTTGCGTACCATACGTACCCTGTTACCTCGCGCTTAGTTTGTGGTAGGAAGCTGTGATTGTTCCCAATTGAATAATATTCATATGCCGAGTGGTAAGGCACCGCCCGGCGTTGACCGCAACAGACACATGTGTACACACCTGCAAATCAACGCGTGAGGCCTCAGTGCAGCTGTGCCTTGCGGTAGGGCCGACTCAGCGCTTGGCTCAGGGCCATCCTGCCTTCGATAGTCTTGCATGCTGAAGGTGGCATGCATGTTCAGTCGATCAAGCAAACACCGCTCTCAACGGCATAACAGTTAGACACAATGCAGATGCAATACCTGATCGTCGCTCTTTGCCTCTTTGTACTGTGTGAGGCGGTAAACGCAGCTGGCAAGCCAGGAACTGGAAACAAGCCAGGCAGCAAGCAGAAACTGAAAGTAAGTATCGCTTAAGGCAATACATGTCTGACAGTGTTGATACCACGACCTATTTTGTCTGCAAAAAATTGTCTGCTCTTGAAGCTGGTGGTATGTTTCCGCTTGAATGCTTGCCACCCAAACTTCGTGGCAACGCAGGGGGGTTATCAAGCACCACCCTGTGCCAGGACCTGCCATGAAGAGGTCTGCACAGACTTCACACTACGCTATGGCAAGTTCTGTGGTGTAGGGCATGGGGGCTGTCCAGGTAAGCTTGCATAGCATGCCTTGATCAGATCCTGTCACACAAGCCAATGGGTGCACAGCATTACGCCATTCTACTGATGATTGTGACAAGAGCAATGTCACTTTTGCTCCACCTGCAGGGGAAGCACCCTGTGATGGTTTGGATGCATGTTGCAAGACCCACGATGACTGCGTTGGACAGAGTGGCATGCTTGCCAGCAAGTGCCACTCAGCCTTTGTCCAATGCATGCACAAAGAGAAGAAACGCAAGCACACTGGATTTTCTCAAAAGGTAAATCTGGCACTAGCTAGCTCTACAGCAACACTCAGCGTTGCCATTGCAGCAGGTTACTACGAAGCCACACAATTTTCTGCTCACCTTAACACCTGCTTTGCAGTGCCCCTACTCCATGGTGATCCCTGTAATGGAGTCAGGCATGCAGTTTGCCATGATGTTTGGGCAACAGGCACAAGAGCTGTAGATGGACTGGCTCTAGTCAACCATCAAACTGCGTCGAGAGCTAATGAGGTTGTCAAGCTGACAGCATCATTAGCATGCACAGCTGTGAGCGCATGCGCTTCAAGGGATCATGGTCCTCACTTGATTTCCGTTTCATACAAACTTGTTCCATTTTTGTGCAATTGCACCACCAATCATCGTGCACAAAGCGTCCACAGCTGCAGCATGCAAGGTGACAGCAACAGCTTGGACAGCTGCTGTGTGGCAGGTGGAATAAGTGGCTGGTGCTCGTCAAGTACTAGTTTGGCCAACTTGGGTTACTGTACATCCTTCACCAAACATCAAAATTCGCCTTCCAGTATTGGGATCTACGGGTCACTTATGCCCGACACATGTGCAGTGTGTGTTTGTGCAAGCTTATGAGTACCGTTGAGCCTTGATGCTGTGAACGACCATCTGCTGTGCCACTAACACGTCAGTCACCTTGATAGGCTTAGCAGGACAGCGTAAGAAGGCATTCACATATGTATGGCATATGCATTGTCATACCACATATGCATTGTCATACCACAAGAGTTTTGCAGTCTCACATAGTGGCATGCGTATTTGGGGGGTCAATATTGACAAGAAACATGTTGTGCACAGAAGGCAAACTCGTCAGCTGTGACCACTCTGCTGAAAGTTTGCCAGGGCTGCTGGAATGCCAATCTGTCCATGATCAGTCATATAGTACTGTGTAACATAGGACTGAAGAAATGCCCACTTGTCCGCATTGTGAGAGATATAGTACAGGACTGAATGCAAACATGTTGGTAGTTTTAGACACAGTATCTTACAGACCTCAGTGCCAATAAAATGCCAGTATTGGTCCCAGAAACAGTAGCAGCATGACCCTCAACTGCAAGGTGTCATTTACACAGTTTTCAAACAAAACTGATGCACAAGCGAGCGCATGTTCTCAAAATCACTGGTCATTAGTTCATGGAAGAGTCAGCTGCAAAGCAGCTCAAAAAAGGAAGTATGGGTGGCTGTACTGGATGGCTCAGCATGAACCGTTATCTACTGGACAACAACCTTGCCAACCATGCCAGCTCCTTGGTGAGGCTCACAGTAGTATCCGTATGTGCCTGGCTTTGAAAACTTGGATGAGACCTTCTGTCCTGGTGAGTTCAGGTAGTCCTCGTGGGACAGGCTGTTTGCATCCACGCCCTCCTGCAAAGGTGAGGAAATCAAGTCAGCTGAGATCCCTGGTGAGTGATCGACCTAAAGGGGAGGTTTCTACAGGTCGTCTGTATTCACTTACAGGGATGTCATCCTCGTCAAAGACGACGTTGTGGGGGAAGCCCACGTTGTTGGTCCAGGTGACGCTCTCGCCAGCCTTGATAGTGACAGTGGAGGGGTCGAATGCAAGTCCACCTCCCTCAGCACCCAACTTGACGTTGGCGGCGTTTGCGGCCAAAGCAAGTCCTAGCGAGGCGAGACCAAGTCCGGCACCCTTGGCGACGCGAGCGACATCCTGACGAAGGGAGGCAGCCACTGGTGTTGCTGCGCGTGTCCTTGTCTGCAACTTGGCTGGTGTAGCCAATCTGGTTCCGGCAATTGACGTCTTCATTGAGCAGGCCATTGTTCTCAAGTGCAAGAGTTCTTCGACAAACTATATTGATCGATGTGTGTATGCGAACTGAGGTGTCGAGCTTATTGCTTAAACGACATGTTTCAGGTTGGGCGAATCCAGATTTTGAGCAATTTGCTCCTTCCCAGTAGTTAAAGTCAGTACTTGCTGCCTCAAATTCCTATTCCGGATGTTAATTTACCCTTATCTTAGCAAGATTCTGCGTTCAGGGGCTATCGCTGTGAAAGGGCCCCTGCAATGGGGCTTCAGCGAAAAGCCTTCTGCAGCTCATTAGGGCAATGCCTTCCAAACAGCATTGCAAGCAGGCTTCAGGCAACACTCACCCAGCAACAGTTGATACTAAGCTTGATTGTGTTGTCGTTTCTACCATCTTCTGTGTCCTAGCTCGCAGTACACGTGAGGCCTTTGACTTGTGTGAACCACGCACCAGGGGGAAACCTTGAACGAGCCCAGTTGAAGCATGACGGAAGAGGATGCAACTGTCAAAGAGCCTCTGGATCTTATACGCTTGAGTCTAGATGAAAAGATTTACGTCAAACTCCGACACGACAGAGAGATCAAGGGCAGGCTGCATGTGAGCCCCCCATCTAGCTGCAAACGCACGTCGCTCTGCCCTGCATGTGACTGTTGAGAAACGATTGCTTGCAGGCGTACGATCAACATTTAAACATGATCTTGGGGGACGTTGAGGAGACTATAACATCTATTGAAATTGACGATGAAACATATGAAGAGATTGTCAAGGCAGGCTTTTTTGTTCACACGCAATGTTGTGAGAACTTAATGCAGCTCCCAACTCAGTGACGGGTTGTGCTGCAGACAAACAAGCGCATGGTCCCCTACCTGTTTGTAAGAGGGGATGGTGTCATTCTGGTCTCACCGCCTTTGAGGTCATGATGCTGTTGTTGGCATCATGTGCACAGTCTGTACAATGCAGCAACTTTCCACACCATCTACTTTTGTTGTGAGGAAGTTTTTGTACTAAGACACATAACTAGCCTCAGCAAGGAGTATTCCCTCAGGATGGCAACATTGTCAAGCTGAGGCTGTTCCCTGCGATTTTGCAAAAAATGGTGTTGCTGTGCAACTTACAAGGAGGCATCATCCTTCTCAAGCAAGAGGGCACACAAGCTGCAGCCGATTCAGCAGCGACGTGCATCAAGATAGAGCAGCCTGGCCCAGAGGGAATGCAACAAAGCATAGGGCAGGTCTAAGGTCCGCATGGAGATATCCAACTGTGGCATTTGCTCACATGTGTATGTACATGTGCTTGTACAAGCACTGTGCTTGAGGCACATGTGGCAAAGTAAAGATGGAATTACAAGCACAGATCCAGGCTTACAAAGCCTTTGACAAGACAGTTGTTGATATGATGCATGCATTTTGAATGACACTATGTATGCCGATTTGGTGTGCTGTTTGTGCACCAGAAATGCTTTGCACTCATATGATTGTCAATGACAGCGTCAAGGCTTCCATAATACAATGGTCGCTGGAGTTCTAGCTCTGCAAGCGTTTGCGCGCAACATAGATTATGCAGAATGGTTGACTGCATGTGCGTGATTGCAAATACCTTGTTAGCATGCAAAGCCAATCAGACAGAGCTGTGAGATCAGTGTGCACTGCAACGTCTTTGTTGTCTTGTAAGTATTGACACATTGGCCGATGTGACCGTGATCTTCATCAAAAAGATATGTGGATTGGCTTGATTGATACACAAGACCGAAAGATGTTGGAGCAGATTGTGTTTAGTGAACTAGAAATTACAAATATGGTATAGCTGCAAATGCTATGCAGGTGCTTGATCAGGGTCTGCTCTAGGCATGAGAGATCAAGTATGGTACAATGTTTGATTTACCATCTCCAGAGATAGATAAGCTAGATGGCTCAGTAATGGCCCAATGCACAAAAAAACCTGTATGCAGCACCCAATATGGCTACAATATGCATCAAAGCCGTTGATTTCCTTACTCGCACAGGTATGCTCAACCATGCTTGATCGGGTAGCAACCAAGCTTGATAATGCATGCACTGCAGCATGCCAGGCGTGCAGGACATCTCCGTGATGGCAAAATCTGTTGATATGTGCCGTCAATATCTTGGTGGTTTGGACAACAGCTGACGACCATCAGGTCGCTGACTCACACCCAGCTTGATAGACAACATATGGCTGCAACCTGAGCCATCCCTGATCTATGAGATAATGCAGAGTTCATAATCAACATCCAGCTTGACATTGTGATATGGTCCACACTCAAATCTGGGGACCACTGCTGATGGAATCTCGTCTTCCTTGAAGACACCATGGAGGTCTGTCACGAAACCTCTGAACTTGCCTTCTGGTTTGCCAATTAGAAACCACTCCGTTTCCCATTTCAAGATAGATTCGTTGATACCATGTGGCTGTGAGCCTATCAGGTCCCAGGCTTCCCAAAACAAAACTGGCTCTTGCAGCAAGATCTTGGTCTCGTGACTTGTGCAGTATTGTTGCCGTGGCTTCATCACGCGGCTGCCTGGTGGAAGCTTACCCTCTGAAAAGGAACCTGGGCTTACGGACCAGGCTTGCCCAGGAGTTTCCTTCAGAAGCTGGCAGACTAGCAGGCTTAGTTGGTCAACGCGGCGCTCTAGACGATCAAGCCGGTCTGCCATTAGGCTTGGTTTCTAAGACGCAGCCTGGTCCGGCTGGGGCTCATCTTCTGGTTCTACACAGGCCGAGCAGTGACTTGTGTTGCAAGGTGTGAGTCATGCCAATACACTGGTCCGCATGCAGTGACGGCTCAGCACCACAGACTCAATGTAGCTCAGACCCTCTGAAGTCAGTGTGAAGTAGCCAACATCCGCTGACGTCAGTGTGGAGAAGATGGTATCCAAAGTAGCAATTCAGGCCCTGGTTTCGGTGCAGCGAGGCTTACATTTTTGACACAGCAACTCAGACTGCAGACTTCAACGCTGATTTCATGTCGCTGGAACTGAGCCATGAATGCTGAGCCTCACAGCAAATTCACTGCTGCCAAAACACTAGCCGCGACTGCCTTGGATGTCTAGGTTTTATCAAGGTCAGGTACACGAGGATCATTGATCTGTGCATGAGCGGATGTGCGTCAGCGCTGCAACTCTCAACTTGCAAGAGGCCAGAAAATTAGAGTGGGCAACCGCAATCTCCGATGAAGAGGATGAGCTGCCGTCTTCACGGACCTCCCTAGGACTGCTTTTGGGAGGCCTAGAGGATGACACCGACAATCAAGAACCAGGCTTCACACCAGTTCCACCTGCATCTGTCTCCCCGCACCGTAGTCATATCCACCACGTGGCTTCTGAAGCTGAGTATCTACTTGGTCACCTACATAAGGTGCAAATTGTGCAAGCTCTGGCAATAGAGGAAGCTTGCCGCACTGAAACCATTGAGTTAGCTATGCTATGCAGGCTAAGACTCAATGCAGTATGGGCAGATTTTATGCTGAGATTCATCAGGTTCAGGACAGAGAGCTCAGTCGCCTGTATAGAATCAGGAAGGATCTGACACAAAGGCAGGTATTGCTCAGTCATCAAAATGCCTCTGTATAGCTGGGCGTAAAGCCCAAACTGTATATTGCAAACTGTTTTGTTGGCCTTGCATACAGTGGCGGACACAAGATCTTGCTGGTCTAAGGGGTACAATATTGCCACTCAGGTGCAGTTGACATCTGAGGAGCACGAGCTTCAGGCAAGAGTGGAGCAGCAGCGGGACCAGCACTTGCAAATATTGCGGCAAGAGCACAGCACAAAGGCTGACAGACAGCTTCAGGTGCAGACACAGGTATGCTGATCAACCCCAGAGTACGCCAATGCTTTGAGGCGCAGCTGTCGCTGTGATGACATGGATGCACAAATGCTCTCTGCTCGTAGCAAGTCAATACAGTGGGGGGGGGGTGATCAAGCCGCATGCAAAACGCTGCATCAACATATGCACAAGCACTAGTGAGGCGTCTGTGTGTGAGTTGTTGCTGCAAGCATTCATGCAGAAACAGTGTTGTGAGCTTGCTTTGCGGTAGCTGCATATGGCTGTTGGATTGGGCCAATTTTAATGACAATCTGCAGGTGCACCTCCTATCTCCTTTGCCTGTGAATAAACCTGTAGGAAACCAGTGTTGTGCAATATGATGTCTGGCTCTGTCATTTTGACTATTATTTCTTGGTGACTTTGGTGTCATGGCACAAGCCCTCACATTGATTGTGATACAGGAGCAAGAGAGACAACGGCAGGTTGAAGCCCACAACCAGCAGCTGCAGAGACAACAGCAGCAGAGGGAACAGCAGCAGCGCGCAGAGCAACAGCGTGAAGAGCAACAGCGGGCGCAACAGCAGCGGGAGCAGCATGAAAGGGAGCAGCAGGAAAGGGAGCAGCAGCAACGAGAGCAGCAGCAGCAGCAGGTAGTTTCAGTGCGCTCTCTTATGCATGTTGGCAGCAAGAGCTTGCAATATGCCCAGCGCTTGCATCTGCTGATCAGTCACGCAAGGAAGCTGCCCATTGAGCCTGCTGCAACTGACCCAGGTCACAAGCTGTTTACTTCCAAACTCATGGTGCTTTGCAGGTGCATTCTGCACGCCTTATAGCTTCTAGTGAAGACAGGCTTGTAGTGGGAGTTTGTCGCTGCACCACAAGCTTTCCATCATGTTGCCTGACAGCTTTCAGGTCTTCTGACTTGCAGGCTCAGCAGCAGGCACAGGCGCAGGCACAAAGCTCACAGCTTCAGCAGCCAACTCAGTCAGCACAGATCCAACAGCCTGGCCCACAGCCGCCTCAGCAGCTGGCACAGCCACCTCGAATTGGATCAGCAACAGCTGCTGCTGCTGATGGTGGTGGCAATGCTGACCCCTCTAGAATGCTGAGGATTTCAGACTCAGCTGCTCAGCATGAGGCACACTACAGAGCAAAGCTTCAAGAGGCACAGGTGACCTTCGTTTGTTGCGCTATGCATGTGCAATATACACCACCAGTTAATCTGTCACACAGCAAATACAGGGCCTGTTGTCTTGAACACGTTCCTGTCTTGCTGCTGCAATGCCCACCAAAGTTCTTCCATCGCGCCATGAAGGCTGTCAGGCTATGCCTTTATTGGCCTTTTTGGCCTTGGCTTTGTTACATGTACGGCTCGTCATTGAAGATGCATTTGCATATGAGCTGCTACTTTCTAAAGCTCCTGATACGTGTAGGATGCTGTCAGGGAGTATGTCGCAAGCAATGAGCACAAGAAGGAGCGGCGAGATATTGACAAGCAGCTGACAAAGGTCACGCAGCAGATCTCTGGCACCCAATACAATGTAAGCCATGCTGTCAAGAGTGCCTTCATGACAAGCATTGCCCTGCTCCAGGGCAACCTCAACTGTCTGCAGAGGGCATCATGCACATGCTGTGCGCAGCTGTGAATGTCAAATGAGGTCTATCTGCTGCATTGCTGCTGTGCCTGTCAGTCTGAGTATGCAAGGTCTTCCTGCCATAGCTGTCGGCTGCCACATGCAGTGCAACCCTGCCACAGCTTGTGTGTACAGCATCAGTCACTATGCAGGTCTTGGCAGGACATGTGTACTGACACTCCAGAACACCAGAAAACCCAAATAGAAACACACAAAGCTTTCCTGCAGGTCAAGAGCAAAGCAAACACCGTTGTCGCCCTGTTCAGCCAGCTTTCTGAAGTACAGAGAGTGTATGCATACCTGCAGCTGGCTAAACGCTTCCTGTTTCAGTGTGAGAATCAGGTAGTCATGTACACACTCTCACTTGCTACCTGCTTGTACCCAGTGTCATATGTTGCCTACTCCTCTTGCAGCGGGTTTACAAAGTGTTTGTGCTCTCTTTTGCGCTGTATTGCATGGCCCCATCGCTTTTCAAGCTAATGGATCATGACTGTTGAAAAGCGGGTCAGAAACAATCATGACTGCTTGTGACTGTGGGCCACTCACGTGACATGACATTGCCTTTCATGACTACATATAAATCTGCACAGACACTTGTAGGCAGAGCATCACAACACCGCCCACATGTTGCGCTATACCAACATCTGGCCTGAGAGAAGGTCTGCTGCCCAGCAAGCGCTTGAAGTCTTTGCACATAGCCACAATGCCTGATACGGTGATTGAGTTCGACAGAAACTTGTTTGTTGTGCAGATCTCATTGAACCAGCCGTCCTGTTTTCCATATGCAGAAGTGGCTGTGGCAGTGGCTCAGACCCATCCAGATTTTGCAGAGCTCATGATAGCCAGGTTGCACGAGGTAGGCCTCCAAGCTGTGAGCAACACCTCACGTTCTGTACGTTCTGCAACGCCATTCAGCAGCACACCAGTTGTGGAACTGCGGTTTGCCATCATCTGATACACAGAATCATGTCGGCTGATGTTCCCCTAAGTGTTGCATGGAGGCGCTGCATTTCATTTGCAAGTTATTATCACACCCGGTTGTGAAACCACAATGTGCAACAATCTGATGAAGAAAGCTTTGAACCCAGATCTACACTCACCTGCAGTGGTTTCCTGTCAACCAACCACCTGCGCCATGCGAAGAGCCTGCTACCTGCAGTTTCAGAGATGCATTGTGATTTGCTTGGGTAGATGCTGATGCCTGGTTGTATGGTGACCGACAGTCATCAAACTAGCAAGGCGTTTGGAAGTCAGCATCTTGCCTCTGATTGTCTTCAGCACAGGTTCATCAGCTGAAAGTCGCCCTGCAACTCCACGTGCAGCAAACTTGTCACTCCAATGACCTCAAATGGGCACTGTGCAGCCCGGTATAATGCTTGGCTTCTCATGAAATTGACGCCGAAAGGCGCAGTCTTTTCTTTTCTACTCTACTCTACTCTAGTCTACTCTACTCTACTCTACTCTACTCTTCTCTTCTCTTCTCTTCTCTTCTCTTCTCTTCTCTTACCACAGATGCATTGCAGCGTGTTGAGCTGCTCACCCCAGATGCATTGCAGCGTGTTGAGCTGCTCAGAAGGCAGTGCATGCTCCATCAACAGCGTTGCTGCCTGCTTGGCAGGTCTGCCCCTTGACTGTGCCCAAGTACCACATGTTCAAGAAGGCCACAGCAGAGCAGCATTACCACCAGATGGGGTATCACAAGGTGACAGACCCCAAGACAGGCAAGGAGGCGCACGAGCTGCCAGACCGCTACCTGCAAAGGGTGGGGGGCTTTGTGACCTTCTATGCTGCACTGATGCAGTCTGAGCTGTGGCCTCTCAGGAGCCCAAACGGTATCAGCAGCGCCTGGCAGTATATGGCAAGGTCAGACTGTTGCTAAGATTCATTTGTGGCATCTGATTGATTGATTGATTGATTGAAATTTCACTTGTGCCCGCCTTTAGCCAGGTAGGTAGCAGGTATGCCTCGCCCTGATTCAGAAGGGCATACAGCAGGCCGTGGCATCTGATGACAGCTGCATAAGCATGAGTCTAGCGTGTCCCTGACCACTATGCTCTGTGTGCGCTATGCATTCTGATGGTCATGCACGCCACACTTGCAGTTGACACTACATGATGCTGTTGACCACTTTGCAGCCTGTTGCCCATCAAGCGAGTGTTGCCATCTGTCCAAAGTTTGTGTTTCTGTCATGCGTGACTCATGGCAAGTCATCAAGGCCCCTCATGCACTAACCAGAACCTGCCCAGCCAAGATGGTGGTTTCAGAGAGAGCCAATGCTGTAACAGCAGATGTGCTTGTACATGCAGGTTGCTCAATAGTCTTCCAGCAAATCGCACCTCAGCAACAGCTTTGTATGCTCTCCTCCAAACAGCTGGCTACAGATTACACAGGGTATTCAGAGACCAGTTCATCAAAATGCTGCGCTGCATCTACGACAGCTTTTGGGCTGCGCTTCAGAAGGTATGCTGTTGATCAACTTTGAGCTGCCTCTGCAAAACAGCGCCATTAGTTGTGACTGTAGCGACAGGTGAAATCTTACAGGCAATCTGCTTGTATAGTTGACGCAGTGACAAGGACTTGTGCTCAATGATGTATCAGCCAGCTTGTACACAATACATGCTTCCATGTGTCACACACTGAGCAACATACAACCGTTTGCTTCTGTGTGTTGGGAAGCTGGATGCACCCATGAGTTTCTTTACCAATGTATTGTAGCGTCATGAATGTATTTGGCAGAGCCACATGGGCGGAGTCTGTTTTTGGTCGTTAATACACAGAGGTAACTTTGCAATGTGTATGCAGTCCACGGATCCAGACGTGAGAGCCACTGCTGCGCGAATCAAGCAGTTTGTCATGGATCACACCTACAGAGAGCCTCCTGAGGGTTCTGAGCTGCCTGAGTATGACCAGTCCACAGACGTTGGCCTGGCATGAAGACAAGATGATGTCAAACGCATGAGCTGAATTGTAGCAATCATCAGTATTGTCTTTTGGACCACCCTGTGCGGCAAAAGAACTGCTGCAGGTCTGGCTTGATCCGATCAAGCATGATGATCATGCATAGTGCAAGCAGCAGCAGTTGATCAGGACCACTCAAGAGTAATCACGTTGCCAAGTATAGGCATTCTTTGCCATGTTGTCAGATGTAGTCAACTGCAGTTCAGTATGGGTTTGAAGCAGTGAGCAGATGTATCGAGGTGTTCTCAAAACTGAGTATAATTTACATCTCTGTGTACAACGTCATGATGGTGCCTCTGCGAGCGCTTCGCATTGCATCTGTTGTCACCTTGCTGTAGACAGCGACATGAATTGCAGTTGACCTCTGTAAACCAGCGCTGCACACTGTCTTTGTAAGACTCGTCGTTTTGTTATCGCTAGTGCCCTGTTTTCACCATGATCACAATGTCCACCTCTGCTCAGGCCTGTATCAGTCAGCCTACTGGTGATAGAGACATTGCAAGACGCGTTGCCAAACCACATGCTGCTACTTTCCCACATGACGCTCGTGACAGCCTTGTGAGGCGACTTCAGCAAAATAGGCCTTGTCGCTTTCGGACGACCTTGAACGCCACAGACTCCTCACAGCAAGAGCAAACACCCTCACGGCAAGACCTGGAGGTGGAGCTTCAGGACGCTATCAGGCTGGAGCAGTATAAGAAAGCTGCGGAGCTGAGAGACACCTTGAAGTCTCTTCAGCCACAAGACACTGCATTTTCACTAAAAAAGAAACTAGATGCATTTGTAGCAGAGGAACGTTTTGAGGTGACAGCTGCAACTGGTCTCTTGTGCTTGAATTTCTGTGGTGCCTGCTTTCTTCCACATGTGAAGCTGGCAATGACAGCTGGGCAGGGCTGTGCAAGTCAGACACACTGACGGTGCCTGGTGCAGGAAGCTGCAGCAGTCAGAGATGAGCTCAGGTCTGTGGTAGCTCACAACATTGAGGAGGCTCGCACGCGGACAAGCAGCGACGCTGTGACTGAGGGCGTCAGAGTGCAGGTCAAAAGGTAATGATCGTCAGTTCCTGCAACTGCAACCTCTGTTTCCTGATTTTTGACTCAACTTTGCCAAACTGAAGCTGCATACGGGTTCCAACAAAAAGCACTTAGCACAACAATCGGCAGAAGCAGCTGTTGAAGCATACCTCAAGATTTGAGAGGCAAGACTGCCTGTGGCGCCCCCGCCAGCTAAATGTCTTCATGTTTGATGCAGTTACTTTTTGCCAAATCAGTCATATCCCCAGCACCGTCAGTATTTCTTTGCATACTCAGTTACCATCAAGAATGAGAGCAATGAAACAGTGCAACTGCTGAGCCGTCACTGGGTCATTCACAACGCAGAAGGGCAGAAGCAGGAAGTCCGGTAAGCAGCCAAATATGCCTCTTGGTCACGATCATCCTGCAGTCAGTTTGATAACCATGGCAAAGTTGACAGTTGTGCACACAGCACGCATTATGCTTCTACTCTGAGCAGAGGTACAATGACTGCAGACTGCATCTCCGCTGTGCGTATAAATACAAGCACTGTCACTCCATGCACTGTGCTGCCTTGTTGAAAAATTCAATTGGTGCCCATTAGTCGCCTGCGTCCTACATGTATTGCCAATGCACATGCCACCTCATGCATCCTTGCCTGCACTGTCTTGACTGCTAATTAGCTTTGTTTCATCCTCATTCATGTCAGTGCAGGGGGCCAGGAGTTGTGGGAGAGACGCCTATCTTGGAACCTGGGAAGTCTTATGAGTACACGTCAGCTTGTCCGCTGTCTACACCCATAGGCAACATGAAAGGCGAGTTTGAGATGATCAAAGTTGACACTATTGACCCTGATACACAGAAGCCTCAGACCTTTTTGGCAAGCATTGCCGAGTTTGGCCTAGACATGCAACAAGCAGCCATTGCCTGACTTTGCAAGCTACCTGCAGCATGCATGCTCCAAATCCTGATCAACTTGTGTTGTACCATGAATTACGGTTATGCTTTTAGAACGGTGTGCAGCGCTTACTACAGGAAATTGTCGTTTGACTCAGCCAAGCACGCATACATCAGGTGCCCCTTGGCTCTTCTTAGCACACTCTGTGTTGTTCCATATGCCATAACTAATCAGAATGCATTTTGATCGATAGGCCCGAGCTGGTCCATGAAGTATCCATTATTGCGATACCTTATATAGTTGTCCATATGGTCGTTTGCATGTGCACATATGCACGTGTGTCAGCACACTACGCCACCAGCTGACCTGCTTTGAGGCCAACATACATCCAAAACACACAGGTGAAGTATCAGAGCTCCTCGAGGAGACTCTGAGAGTGTGTGAAATAATGCTTTACCCAGCCAACAGGTCTCATTATATACTGAAGAGAATATAGGTGAATCAGATATACTGAGGAAATTGCGACAAGTCAGGAATCATGGCAGCTCATGTGCAGCAGCAAGGCCATCACAATGTGTGCATACCCTGTCATTGTGTGTGCAAGGAAGAGGAAGGGGAAAATGCCTCAAGTCCTTGTCACTGCAGTGTGGCAAAATTAGAGACCGCCCATCCGTTGACCGTGTTTGGAATTTCTCTCGTTTGCATGTACTTGACAAATGGCAGTGCAAGCTTGATCCCGCATCTGGACTAAAATCAACTTCTTTGAATTGAGCCAGCGAATCTGTTACAGCATGAGCTGAAACGTTGGTACCAGTGAGACAGCATGCCTTCACAAGAGCACATCAGCGAGCAGCTGAAAGTGCTGTTGTCAGAGGATCTAAAGGTATGCACGGAACTATCTGTTGATGAAGTCCGGCCGTTGGCAGGAGGTCTTAAGAACATAGCAGCTGATCACCACAGAAAGCGATCTTTGCACTTTAAGTTGCTGCTCTTTGCAGGTCATATCGTACAAATGGCTTGCGCGCAAGTTCGGTCTTCCGTGCAATTTGGCCAAACAGACGCTGTTCGCGTTTCTCGAGCAGCACCGGGGTAAAGTCAAAGCAACCTACCTTTTGGCAGGCTGGACAAAGACGGACCCGCGACAGCACACAGTGCAGCTAGTTGATTCAGAGCATTTGTCAACTAGGCGATCTGCCCTAGATCCTGTCACCAGCATGCATGTGTACAGCCTGCAACCAACACAGCCAAAGGTATGTGCAAATTCAGTAGCCTGCTGTGGCAAACACACCACATCACCATGTGTGCAGCAGAGACACTTGATTTCAGCCAAGTTATTGCGCTTGCATGATTACTTGGTACATGTTGTCTGCAGGATGCATCAGAGCTGTGGAATCATGATGCCATCCAGACTTCAGAGCTGTTTCAAGAGCTCAGGCTTGGGCAAACAAACTGCCTTGCTGACAACAGGCATGGCACGCGTAACCTTGACATGAAGCGTAACATTGTCATGCATAAATGAAGGTGTCCGTCAAACAATTACAGCTCTGACTAGGCCATTCTGACTAAGTTGAGCACTGCAATGTTGCGCTCCCATCTACAGACTCGTCTGTCATATTTGCTGCAATGCATCCTTACACTGTGCTGCACTCATAGTGAACAATGCAGAGTTTTGACCCCCCTGTAGTATTCTTCCCCAAAATATAGATGCTCCGTCCTGTACTGTTCACCTGCTAGCTCGGTGAGATTACGAATATAGCTTGGTGAGATTATGGATATAGCTCAATCACTACCCACTCTTTTGTCAGCCCTGGCCTGCTTGCACACCAGGGCCTGCTTGGTCTAGCTTCCCAGTCGCATGCAACAGAAAGCACAATGACCTTTCTCTGGGTTCATAGGTGGAGTGCAGTGAAGTGTATAGAGGCCAAGCATGACCCCTCATTGGCCAAGAGGGCTCCCAAGCCAGCAGCTGCCCCCTCAACAGATGCTGCAGGTCCTAGCAAGCCTGCCCAGAAATCGGCCCCCAACAGCGCTGCAGGCCAGATTGCTGGCATCATGGCAGGTACAATTGTCCATGCACACCTGCAAGACCTCTGCAAGCACTGCCCACAAGTCTCATGTGCACACATGCTGCATGTGTCTGGTTTTGTGCTCAGTTGCTGAAGGTCAGTATTGTGCATTGCTTGGCGACATGGCAGCACACCTTGCAGGGAATCCACCCAGATCAAGCTGACCAGCTTTGCAACTTTTCCTTTGTGGTCCCATCTGCTATACTCTGTCTTGGGTGTCAGGCAGAAAGCAGTACTTCAAAGCAGATACACAAAATATCTGACTGATGTTTTTCATGATGACGAATTTGCCCAAGCTGCTTTTTGCAGCAGCAAAGCAAGCTAGTTTTTGATTTAGTCTTGATAGGCCTTTTGTACAGGGCCCATCCCTATGGTTGCCAGCATAGATTACACATCCTGCTGAGACTAAGGCCCTACCCCATGAGGGGGCATCAGCTCTTGTATAGCAAGCTAGTGCGCATGCAGGCAGTGCAAAGCAGGGTGGCGTGGCCACAGCATCCGTGGCTGTCAAGGGCAGCGGCAGCTCCAGTATACAAGACAGCTCAGGTGGGACCTGTAGCAACCACACTGCAACTACCTGTGTTGCGTGTTTCCATGTTGTGGTAATGATGAGCAATTTGACACCATCTTTCTGCGCAATCTCGCATGATTCTCTCAGATGGTGTGAAAGCCGCAGAATCAGAATCAGCATGTATGACTTGCAGCAATGTGCCCACAGCAGTGTAACTCCTCATAAGCATGGTGGCATAGACTGGTTCTGTACCCTGTCATGGAATATGTAGGTGCGACTGTTGTCCATTTTGTAGTAAATGCATGGCTATATATGTCTGTAATTTGCTCTGTCAATCCACAAGCCAATAGGCTCATAGTCTACCTGATCAATTTGTCAGCTGCCAGACTGTTTTGGGCTGGTATCACCCTTTGCCAAGCTAAGCCTGCTGGCTGCTGCAACACAAGGCTCTCACATGAATGTGGTTGAATGCAGTTGAATTTGTACATGTCTGACTAATGCATAGGAGTCATAGTCAGCGCAGAATCTGAAGGTGCAGCTGTACCTCAGTGGCGGACCACAATCTGGTATGAAGTTTCATGCTGTTTCCCGACAAGAACTGACTTGTCTTGATGACTCACATGCAGAGGCACAACCAATGGAGAGGGACAGCGGTACAACTGCCATAGCACCTTCTGGGGCTGCACCCCTGAGTGGCCCTGCATCTGGAGGGCCATCAGCAGCATCAGCCCCAGGCAAGTCATGTCTGAACTACTTGTGCGAGCATGCTAAGTCATGCCATTGTTGCTGCATGTTACCTTTGCCTATCATAGGCTCCTTGATCAGTGCATGACTTCACATGTAGTTCGTTTTGCCCGGACTCTGTCTCAGATCGGCTTTGCCTCAATTATCATAGTCATGATGGCCTGCTTCATGTGTCAAGGCATTAGTTCCTGTCCCACTTCCAGTTCAAGCTAGCTTCTTTGTATCAAGTGCTGTTTGACTGCCCTTGCAACCAGAAGTGTTGTCTCATCTAGCTGTGCACTGCTGGCATCGCTGTCATCGCTGTCATGCTGTTGTCGCTGCCACACTGTGCTGAACGACACATGTGGCAGTGAGAGTGCCTTCCTCTTTAGCATACACTACCTCATCCAAAACGCTGCACTTGCTATGTGAGATGATGAATGTCCCTTCCAAAGTTCTGACAATTCAATCAGCAATGAGCTGCCCCTCTTCTGTTGCTCAGGAGGAGGAGCAGCAGGGGAGAAGAAGGGAGGCAAGAGCAGGCTTGCCAACATGTGGAGCAAGGCGCCTGCTGTGAAGGAGAAGGCACAGCAGCCTGCCAGAAGCAAAGCCCAGGCTGCACCAGCTGTTGATGCTGACGCTGCCCTCAGATCTGCACAACAGGTACTGCTCTTGGTCCCCTCCCTCTTCCCTTCTTCTCCTGCTGAGCAAGAGCAGGGCGCAGTTCAGATGCTGATTGAATGGTCCCTTCCTCTTCCCTCCTGCGCCTGAGTAGGGCGCAGTTCAGGTGCTATTGAACTGTCTGGCCTTGAAAGAGGCGTGTGGCACAGCCTGACTGTAGTTGAGAGGCCACTCTTTGAGCAACAGCCAAGCACTGAGGTGATGTGACCACGGCGGCTTTGACTGCCAGTACTGTGGTTCCACAATTCCATTGTTTTTCAACAAAAGCTGCAATTAGATTGGAAGCAGATAACTTAATTCTGCTGTTTGCCTTCCCTGCATCATCTCCTGAGCACATGTAGCAGCACCCCAGCTGGGGTCATAGGAAGGCACTTGTTTTGATCCATAGAGATATTTGGAAATAGGCGTGAGTGCAATGTCATTGCTGTAATTCATGTCTTGGAAAAGGCATCGCAAGCACGCAATTGCTCTTTCTGAAGGAGCAAAAAGGTCTCCACAATGAAAAAACGTGTTTTTGCTGTCCCCGGACATTTTTGAGTTTAGATTTCCAGTGTAAGGATAACGTTTCTGAATTAAAACAGGATTTTCAGGATTGACAAGAGCTAAATCAGTCCTCTGCATATGCCTACTGCTTGCTGGCTTCATGGCTGCTATTGCTACCGTTACTGTAGGTAATGTTACCATTAGTACTGTTACCAATGTTACTGTTACCGTTGGTACTGTTACCGCTGCTGCCAATGGTATAATGGATGCATGTGCTGACACTGCTGCGGTGTCTGGCAGGCAGGCAGCAGCAGTGACAGTGAGGAAAAAGAGATGCTGCCCATGAAGCGCTCAGCACAGCAGCGCAGCAAGCGCATCGAAGAAGAGGAGGAGGATGAGGAGGATGATCTGCTTGTCAAGCCTGCAGGCAGACAGGCAAAAAAGGCCAGAACCTCGGGTGCGGCCCTGCTGCCGCTTTTGGCAGACTTCATCTCATTGCTGGAGGTCTTTACTGATTACACCCTGATTACATGACTCAAGATAACTAATTTGGGAAGACTTGGTTGGATTGCTGGATTGCCCTATACATCAACACATTGAAGCAGCCAAATTGCAGTGCGTCTTTTGCAAGCCGACAAAAGTTTCGAAAGTTTGGAAACTGTCGGAATTTTGGAAAGTTTCGAATGGTTGGAAAGTTTCATATGCCACTCACTGTCCATTTGAATCAGTCTGGCATGCAGGAGGCTCCAGCATCCAGGCTGTACGCTTTGTGCCTCTGTATCTTTTTCCATTGCGCAATAGTTTACCAAAACCTGGACAGTACATTGGAGCTGGGTGGCCTTTGTCAGGACACCAGAACAACCTTTTGACAGGACACCAGAACAACCTTTTGACAGGACACCAGAACAACCTTTTGACGTGGACACAACATCAATTGTCAGGCGTACTTCGACACCTGCAATCAAGGCGCCGTCAGCAATGCATGCATACACCATCTGTCTTGTAACAGAACAAGACCTCATGCAGGGAGCTAATGAGGACGCCATGTACTCCAATCTGCGGGAGAACATGCCTTCAATGACTGAATGATGGAAGCAACATATGAATGCTGGAATGAACGCATGAGGGAGCATCAGGATGAACATGTCTGCATACAGGATGATCATGTCCGCCTGCAGGATGATTGTGTCTGCATACAGGATGGACATGTCTGCATACAGGATGATCATGTCTGCATACAGGGTCTGACAAGACAGCAGCGCCAGCAAAGGCCCGGCAGGCTGCCATAGAGGAATCAGAAGATGATGAGGAGGAAGCGGCAGCTCCAGCTGCAGGTAAACTCATCTCACATGGCCTTTTCACGCATCTGGCCTTGTGGTGGCTTTGTAACACAGCTGTCCATGCGCTCTTTCTGTCACTGTGCTGCGATTTCCCCGTAAGCAGCCATGTATTGCTGGGTCTGGGCATTGACTTGTTCAGGTTGTCATGCATTTTTGATGTGCATGCATGCCTTTGGGCTGTTGGCAGTTATGCCTGTATGTCTGTTGGACTTCAGTTGGCAGTTGTGCCTGTATGTCTGTTGGACTTCAGCAAGGCAGAAAGGACCCAATGTTGCTGTGTAATCCATTGAAGTACTTCTGTAGAGATGCACAAAGCAAAGCTTGCTGGAGAAGCGAAGGTGGTCCAATTCAAATCTGACTCAAGCTTGCTCACAGTCTTTTTTGACTCCACCACTTGCTGTTGCTGTAGGCTCTCCTGTCAAAACTGAAGTGGCCAAACCAAAGGGCAAGGCAGCAGCAGCCAACAAGAGGAAGACTGCTACCAAGAAGCCTCCTGCCAAAAAGGCTCCCGCCAAAAAATCAGCTGCGAAACAGATTCAGTCGGATGAGGAGATTTCAGATGGTGACATTGAGGTCTCTGTTGGTGATGAAGAGCAACAGCATGAGGCTCAGGGAGAGCCAGACCTGACTCAGGATGAGGAGGGAGGTGCGAGTCAGGCTGGGAAGGGCAGGAAGGGTACCAAAAGGGCTGCTGCCAACAAGTCTGGAACTGTCAAAGCAGGCAATGCAGCAGGTACATATGCACATTGTCATGCAAACCGAGCTCATCATGTATCTTTCAGATGCTGAAGCACATCACGATCATATATAGTAAAAGGTAGATGTGCAGTATACTGTACTACCTGATTTCATGCCTTGAAACAAACAGTACGTTGGTGTTGACGCTAGTGGGTGTTTGCCTTTGAATCTTTCTGCAGCTTGACAGCTCTGCTGTGGCGCTGTGCGTACCCAGAGTGCCCATAATGTTGCGCGCATGCTGTGTGATGGCCAGGTTGTACACCTTGTTCTTAAGCTTTGCTGTGGCGCTGTGTGCAACCAAAGAGCCCAAGGATTGTCCAGTCGCTCTATGATGGCCAGGTTGTACCTGAGCTTGCTTTTGAGCTTTGCTCTGATTGGTTGTGCAGCAGGACCAAAGCGCCGCAAGGTGGTGCGCACTGCCATCAACGACAGAGGTGAAGAGGTTACTGAGGAGGTTTGGGAGGACAGCCAGGATGCTTCCACCCCAGAGGAGCAGGATGAACATGCTGACACAAGACAGCCTACAGTGTCTGCGGCTAAAAGCCCTGTTAGCAGAAGCCCTGACAAGGCATTGCAGGATGATGCACTCAAAGAGCAGCCAGGTCAGTGCATCTGTTGAGGAAGTTGGACTATGAGTGTCATGTCCTATATGGACTGAAGCATGCAATGCATTGCTGGCTCTTCACGTGTGACTTCCTCGGGCTACGTGACCTTCCAGTCAGGTTGATTGTGACAGCTGTGTCCAGCCACATTTGCTGGCATAGGTTGAGCTGCAGTGCAAAAGCACCATTGTGCTGCTTACAGAGGTTAGCATACTTTTGCCTGTATTGATACACCTTTGCATGCAAATTAGCAACTGTCTGACTTGGTCTCTCCTGTGGCCGTGCATTTGTGCAGTCTGCAACGCTACTGGTCTCAAACAGATCTACTTGCAGTCCATGCCACAGGAAAGTGGTGAGCATCATTTGAGTATACGTTTTTTGCGCCATGGTTGTGCACACTCAAAGTGGACACTTGCATGATGCTGATGCAGGCAATGGCGTTGCCAATGCAGGGAAGCCTGCTGCCACAAAGCCAAACAAGCCTTCTGGGCCAGCTGCAAAACGGGGAGGTAGCAAGACTGCAGCCAAGGACCAGCGAGGCATTATGTCGTTCTTTGCAAAGAAGTGAAATTTTGAATTATGCCAATGGTCAGAATTGTGGTAATGTCATTCTTTATGCTGGCTTCTGCGTCAACAGCTGGGGTCAGTGTCAGTGCATAGCAGATCGAAGCTTCATTACATAGTTGGCATCTCCCCTATTGGGCAATGCTGGACTGAAGAGTGAATTGTTGCCACATTCCCATGAAATTTCAGGCATTCTCCAGCACATAAATAGTCAGCCATTTTTCTTCTATGTAATTGTTTGCTGTTACATTGTGAGTGATTTTGTATGGTGCAGCTCAGTGACCTTTTTTAATAGTGTTGCCCGCGGATGGAGCACTCTGCTTCACAGACCCGCTCTGCAATGCAAGATTATGGCTTAGTCTTGCAGTGCTTGTCCTTAACATCTGCAGCGGACCCAACACTTCCACATACTTTGGCTTACAAACTCTAGTCATCCCCACAACTCCTTCTGGTATACTTCTCGTGCAGCATCTGCGCCAAACGGCCATCTTGGGTGTACCTCAGGATGGTGCGGCAAAACTTGCCAGGTCCTGTCAGGCAACCAGATTCAATGCTAAGCCCACTCATTGGCAGGGAGGTGGCATCTGTTGGTAATGCAATGGGGCAGAAGACATAACAGCAGTCTGGCATTGTGTACAGTGCATACAGGAAGCTGTCTGTCACTGAATTGTTTGGCGGATCCCACTGACAGCTATGTGCTGGCTCCCGGTATATCTGCCCATCTGCATATAAAACCAGCTTTTGTTCACATCGTTTGCATTGATGTTCCACGAAATGTGAAAAATGCTTAGTGATGGTTGGCCAATGTTGCACGCACCCTGCCATGCCAGCACCAGCTCCCTACTTACACATGTCATTCAAAGTAAGCACTGAGCACATGTCATGGGCAAATACAGCTTCATGCACAAGACGTGTGTGCACACGCATTTGCTATGCCAAACTTAGACACTCGTATATATTAAAAGCCATCACAGCCTCTACAAGAAAATGCTGCCAGCAATGCTGCCAAGCTTGGGTTACATTCATCTCCTGCTTGTTCTCAGGCTCAAATATAACATCACATCAGCAGCAGAGGTTGAAATGCAGATTTGAAGTTTGCAAATGCCCTTCCCCCTGTGTAAACAAACCAGCATGCTGTGGCAACTAAATACCTGGCTGGAAATGAAGAGTGGTGACTGAACCTTGCCAATCCCCTGTAAGCCAGCTTTGTGGTGGGCCTGCTAATCTATGCCTAGCAGGCAGCAGAGGGGGGCTCAGGGTGAGATCTCTGGGATCATCCACGTTCACGGGTCCTATAGGGTACTCCCTGGCATGAAGCAGCGCCTGCACTGAGGCACACGAAGATGACGCAGGTTTTGCTGCATATGTGCACTTTACCAGAACCTAATTTGGACATAACAGCATGCAATCCCTGCCAGAAAGAATCTGCCTCTGCTGTCCCTTGTACACGTGAGCAACAGAAACAGCTACGCATGCAAGACAATTTTGCAGCACACTGCCTGTGCTATACTGACCAGGAGCTGGCCCGTGTGCATGTCATACATAGGGCCAAGAATCCAACTTCGTTTGTCAACATCCATCACGGACATTTCACAATTCCACATGGCCCCTGCATCCCCATCCTCACCAGGCAACAAGTGCTTGTATGGCAAGGAAAACCTGCATGCAATGTACACACATTGTTATCCACTCAAAAGCATGGATCCATGACAAAAGCATTAAAGACAACAAGCATCTTATTGCAAATGTGTGAATGGTCTATTGACCTGCTTCTGACATACTTGAACAACAGTGCTGTACTGCTGTTGCCTCAGGCACACTGTTGAAAACTGGCTGGATGTGGAAGAGTTGTCAGCACTTTGCCATCACCTTGCTATGGCTGCAACACAAACTGACGTAGACTTGCACTCAGTGTGCATACTTGAAAGGTGCAGTGTGTGTACACACTCATGCCTGGAATCATTCACAACCAAAAGGGACACTGACCGGCAGGTGGTAAGGTCTGCTGGGGAGGTGCCAATGGTGCGTGCCCTGAGAGGCCCTTCTGTGTTGATATAAGGGTGGAAGAAGCCCTCCTGGCATACTGTGCTCTGCTTTGTGTATACCCTACAAGCATATGTATATATAAATGCAGATTGCTAAGGGAGTAAAGCCCCTCATCTTTCACATCTGCTTCCAGCCTTTAGTGCCTGCATTGCTGGCAACCTTGTGATGCCGACATTATACTGGCACGCCTGGCAACTGAAGAACCAGTCACCTGTTGTGGCATGGATCACCTTGCACACTAGACTATGCAGAGTCAATGCGTACTTACCAATAGCTAGGAACTCATTGAGCTTCCTCGATAGAGAAGCAAGCAGGCTACATGCATGAAGTGACACCATTTGTATCTCAACGGGACGCAACACATGACATGCAAATGTTGTGACAAATGACAAGGCAATGATGTGCTTCAGGTCAAATCAATAGGACAATGTGCAAGCTACATCAGGTGACGAGAGATTGGTGTACCAGCTTGATTGCCAGAGTCCATGCTCCAGCTTGTTTCTGTTCTGTCCAGGCAGCTCTCTGTCATACAGATTCACAAAGTGTATAGAAGTGCCAGCAACTGCAAGCAAAATTGCTGGGCTGGATGAAAGAGGTCTGACAGGACTGCAAGTAATACGAGCAGGTGCGACAACACATAGCCAGCATGAAGCTTTTGAAGCCCGTAAGCCATGCCACTGCTGCTCCGGCTCATCTTGGCCACGAGAGCCTGCCAAGTTTTGCACGGGGTTCCACAGACTGTGCAGCGCCGCCGAGCCCTCAAAGTGACTGTGAGTGGTGGCAGAGTGAACGAACGCACAAGCACATGCAAATGTCGAGTGCGTGCCGACTCACCTGCCATAATGCCCAAATCGACCGTCGTAGTCTTTCTCAGCGTTGTATGGTGTGGTTTGTGACCTGAGACCCTCGGGCTCAAGCTCTGCAGGTTGCTCACGCCCGGTCGGAGCAACGCAGTCCACAGGCTGCAGGTCTTCTCCGGTACGAACCAAACGCTTGTCTGTTATTGATGCCCGGAGCTGCTGATCATTTACATGTACAGGGACGCTTTGCGAAGTTGCAGCAGCGCAAGCGATCGGCATACGCCTTCGGCAGTGATGACCAATGCGAAGACGACCTTCACAGGATGCAGCACTGAACTAGCAAGCTGTGCGGGCAACAACAGGTGCGGTTCTCGGCATACTGCTTTTGACTGCCCCGGTCAAGCTACACAAACTGATATGTATGTGCTCGAGTGCTTGTTACGGTTCCGCTGAAACCTACGGCGTACCAAAATGACTCATCCAATGCTGTGCAGTGTAAACAGGCTGTTTTCTCATTATGAATCCGAGAACAACCTCTCAAACTTGCATTAGCGAGCAAGCTTGATGGAGTGGATGTATCAGTGTAATCAGGCCTTAAAGGTTTGATTGAGCAAGATTTACTGGGCGTATACTATAAGCCATTGACAGCAAAACTACCGCGTATGCAGAAATGAATATGATCAGGGCTGCTATGTTGCTGCAAGCCTGGATTAGCTGGGCAGAAATCTACTAGCCACGTCTGGGAAAGACAAGCTTGGAAATTGCTGTTTGTGATGAACAGATGTGCATAGCTGTCCCCTGCCAGAGGCGTCAAGTAGCCATGCAACGCTAAATGACACCAGTGAAGGATGTCTCGCATCCAGGGTACATGTTAACCCAGTGATTGCAACCATTTTTGGCTCTTTGGTGACAACCGAGGCAACTGGGAGGTGCTACTGATATTGTGCAGGAACGCCATTCTTGGCTGTGTACTCGTTGATCTCTTCAGGAGTCATGCCCTGCACCAAAAAACGCTTGCAGTCAAAACCCTGAGTCACTGCCACCTGATTTTGTGTCATGGTTGCATGTAACATGCAAACAGATTAGGTATCTGCTGCAGAGATACACTATGATACAGATGCTGGCTAAAATTGTGGTTACAAGCTTGTAGTGGTTTGCCAAAGCACCGAACACATTGCTTGGGAAGAGCATACCAATCGTCATAGCATCAACGGCTACTGCAGATAGTCTCACCTCAAAGGGATCTGAATGTGAAACCCCATCTAAGGCCTTGTCTATGTATGCCTGGATCTCTTGAGGCCCCAATCCCTCAAAGGGATCCTCCTCCCCTTCTGTAAAGCTCCTGCCTGCCAATACAGCTCTGGCTGCCTCTAGCTTCCTTGCTTCTTTATCCTCATCAACCTGCAGTAGCCATGACCTCATCATTGTCAAGGCTGGAAGTACAGAACATCTGGTGATGCACATGCATATGTATTCAATTGTTACATTGATCAGCACAGAGCTTGACACAGCTCAGCCAGCAATTACGGCTAACCTGTCAAGGTTTCCAAGTCCTACAGCAATCATCACCTCACCTTTACATCTACTGGATCTGGTTTGAGTCTGTTGAATAAGAACAGACTGATTGCTGTTACAAACACGCCCCAATACAGCTTCTCCCAAGTCCTCAAGGGTGTGCCTCGCCCGTCCATTTGTCTTTTCTCCCATGGAAACATCCACGATGTTGCTGCAGAAGAAGCTGTCTGTTATATTGCAGTCAACAACTGATACAGTCGTGCTGACCCTGTTGACTGACAAACGTTGTCTACTGTTTCGCTGCTGTTGATCACCTGCGTGAGCGCCCTGCTGCAAGGTGACCGATGACGAAGCGCCAGAAACAGTGTTTGAAACGCTAGCTTGTCCTTCTGCATTTGATTGCTGATAGCTGGGCTCCGCTTTCTTAGCAGTTCGAACAGGCATAACCACTTTTACGTTGGCGTAGTCGTTCGGCAGGTTTGAGAACGGCCGACAAAATGAGCTGGAGGAAGGCAAGACACTCGCGTCTTGTGCAAGAACAGGCGTGTTAATTAGGCTTTGCTGCACCAGCTTGCTTACTCTGCAGGCTCCGTGCAACATGTTGACTATAGTTTGCAACAGCTGTGTACCGAGTGCGCGCTAGCAGCAAAGCTGAGGGAATGCAGGCAAAATAGGCTTTCGTTTTGGGTGATCAATGCGCCCGCGCGTTGACCAAGGAGACAGAACGAGACTTGGGCAGCCCAACGCACCATTACGCTTTGCGTGACTGGAGCTCCGTGTGAAGCTGGTCTCAAAGTGTCCAAAACAAAGAAATCACAGATCAGAAGCATGATAGACTCTGTGCAGCCTTTATGGCTAGGTGTCTGCTCTGGTCTGCTTACTTATTTGCTTCATCATCTTGTACGTGAGAGATAGTAAAGCAGTACGCTGTGCATGCAGAAAGCAATGTCTCAGCAGAGTGATCTGCGAGAGACCAAATGCAGGACTTTGCACTAATTTGCATGATGGTGGCTTTCCAAACAAGCGTTTGTAGATGGCTTGGCAGAGACGTGGGTGGAATTGGAATTCAGAAGCTTCATGATTGTTGTAAATAATCAATATTGGACTTGCAAACAAAAAGATATTTATGTTCATAAACAGGCTGCATGACAGCTGCCAGAGAGAATCCACCAGTTATCATGCCGCTTACATGCAGCTTGATGCTCATGTGTGTCAATGGATTGGTGTGGGAAAAAAAAGCAAAAAGCCTCCAGCAAAACTTCACATCATTACCCTTGTTCACACATTTGTGCTGTCAAGCGTTTACTTGTGCAGGCAAAAACCATGCAGCGGATTGCAAAAATGGTGGGTCAGCGTCAAAGTGAGCTGGAGCTTTCAAACAGTTCTTTGACTTGCACCTTTACTTGATCATGTTTGACATGTCCTGCATGTCCTGCAGCATGACAGGGAGCAGCCTGACCTTCACACCTGCTCCACGCATGACCACTCTGAAGAAGACAGCTTGACCGGAGGACTTGCTCAAAGAAGAGCTAAACACCTTGGCCAAAGAGATGCTGAAGGCTCTGCTGAACCTTGGACAGAACATGTGCAGCATGCCTGACACCAAGTCCATTCTGAACAGTACTTTGTCATCTGCCATAAAGCCTGTCCATTCAGACTTTGTGTGCCAATCTCCATGCTTCAGAATGCTGTGGCTGGTGTCAGTGGTTGACCAGCCTGCCAATGCTTGCGTCATTGGTGAGCTCTTGCAGCTGTGTCAAGCCAAAGAACAAGCCTTGCCCATCATAGGACTCTATGTGACACTTTATATGGTACACCTTGCCGTAAGGCATAGCAGGTGCCAACAGACATGACTCATCAATGCCAGCTGCAGTGTGCTTCTGCAAAACAGTCCTGATCTCTGTCATGGACGCACCATTGCTGCACTTGTCAAAGAAGAAGTGGCGCCCCATGAATTCCTCCAAACCAAGGAACTGCAGCAAGGCGTTGAACTGTGCCTGTGACTCTGGTGCAATGATTGGCTGTGGTGCTGGGCGATCAGGTCGCTCGATGGCCTTGCTTCTGAGGTAGGCCAACACTTGCTTGAAGCAGTAGGGGTCATAGTCCAGAAAGATCTGCCCCTGGTTATCCAGCTGGTGCCTTGCTTCCCAGCGTCCATTGAACTTTGATGCGAGCAAAGAGTCTTTGGCCTGCAGAGACAAAGCACACACTCAGAGACGACCTCTATGAAATGTGACGACAAGCACCAGCTGCACAGCGTTGCTGCACACCTGTGTCAGCGTGCCCCTGGTCACAACAAAGCTCTCCCCACCAACATTGAGCTGCAGTATGTCTCCTCCACTGATGCCTGGTGCTTCCATGCTGGCCTTTTCAGCTGCAAGGCTGTCTGATTCCTGCGCGCAAACGTAACAGCTCAGGCAATAATCAGTAGAGTGGTATTGTGATCAGACCAGTTGCAAGTAGACTTTCACCTCTTGTTGATGTTTTCGTTGCTGAGCCAAAGCTGCAATCATATCTCTGTGCAATTCCAGATTCTGCTGTAGAAAGGCCTGTGTTTCGCTGAGCTGTTTAGACTGCATGCCGGCACTGTCAGCTGCAAATTGCTTTTCCAGAACATCACGGCCGGCTCTGTAATTGTCTACAAGGGCTGCACGCTCGTCATGATGACGGGCCTCCATTTCAGCACTGTCCTCATCATATCGCCGGTCCAGTGACTCTCGATCCTGTTTGTGACCTCTGAACAAAGCTGCACTTTCGCTGGTATGGCGGGCTTCGAGGGCTGGGAAAAGCTGCAGCCGCAACTCAGACTGTGCTGCCAGCAGACCAACTTCAGGCCAAGGCGTCGGAGCATGAGTGCTCGTCAGCACTTTGGCGGCATGGGGGTCGGCTTCAAGGTCGATGGACACCCAGGGTTGCTGCATGATGTAGCTCACGAAGGGCAGGAGATTATTCTTTGAGACTACGGCCGCGACTTCCTAGTACATATCATCCCGGACCGCACACCGAATTTCGGAACCGAGCAAGTGACCTAGCACACAACTTGCCATGTGGTGTTCTGACGGTTAAGGACTGTAACCGACTAGCAACGTCATTCGCCAGGTCGATGTGTTAGTCATATCTTGTAGGATGACTAAGCACGCATCAATCTCGCAGCAAGTCATGCTTCACAGCAGGGGTTGAGTCATGAGTACATTGAACGAGCTGAATGAGCTGCAAGGCAAGTGCCGCTCGCATCGAAGTTGAAGCCTTGCTTGGTGCTTGTGCATGGCAACAGATATACACTGAGCTGCTTCGTTGCACGCAGATCCTTTGAAGTTCTCAGCATGTGGCGTAGGAGGTATTCACGGTAGCATGCAAGTCACCCTAGTCCACCGCAATCACCCTTGATCACATGGCGGCTATGCAAACATATGCGCATATGTGCAGCTGCACGTGCAATCGAGTCGCGCCTTGCCGATCGGCTGTACAATGATCCCCTGGCGGAAGTGTTGGCCGGACCTAAAGCTCTCGAGCTGGGAACCCAGGTCGCCAGTGGCAAAGGGTCTCGTGAGGTGCGTTGCAGTTTTACTTAAGCAAGGCTGACTCTAGCTGACTAGGCCACGCCCAGCGCAAATAGCTTTTACGAAAGACATGACCGTTTACTGGTGGAGTTTGCGCGCGCAGTCTTTGTCACAGCAAGCTTCGTTCTATGGTTACAGCAGTGCAGATTCCGATCAACCAAGAAAGCTTGGTTGGGTCACGCTGCGCACCCGGTATCTGGATGACGCACTAGCCAAGGTCTTTGCACAGTTTCAAGGCCAAAACTGCCAGGCGGTGCTTCTGGGAGCTGGAATGGATGCCAGGCCATGGCGACTGCCTTCCATCAGGTCAGTCTCATGCCAATTTGGCTGGACCACATTAGCTACATTCGTGCCCTGGGTTTGCTATTGACTCAGTAAACTGTCGCCAATGACTACTCCAAATGCAGTAGAAGTCCACTATTATTAGACAAGGGAAGAGAATTGTGTTTTGGGCCATGACCACATGAAAGCGCTGTGATGGCATGCAGCTGGTATGACTTGGATCAGCATGAGGTTCTTGACCTGAAAGGCAGGATCCTGGAAGCTGCTGGAGCCAGCAAGAAGCATGGCCAGCAAGCCAAGTATCCACTGCATGCCGGCTCATACACCTCTGCTGTGGTTGACCTTAACAGTCCGTCTTGGACAGAGACCCTGATCAATGCTGGTGAGACTGCGCAGTGAGACTGCAAGTGTGCTGTGGGAATGCATGAAGATTGCACATGCTGCCAATGTGGACCAAGGACGCCACCAAGGCTCTGCAGCTTTCAAGCCTGTCAAAAAAGAAAAATGGTCATGAACATTGTTTCAGGAACATGTGTAGCTGTGCGTTTGGCTGCAGGTTTTAAGCAAGATGTGCCAACAGTTTGGCTAGCGGAAGGTCTGCTCAACTACCTTACACAGGAGCAAAATGAGGCGCTTCTACACACCTTGCACAAGGTATGCGCCCTGCTACTGCAGCATCAAGTTCATGCTTCTTCATGGCGTCTGCCTGGTACAAAGCATTGCCTGTTCACAGCGCAGCCTTGACAGCTAAAGTTTATTGACGGACATGTATGAATGTCTTGTCTAATATGGCACTGATAATGTTGTATAACTCACGTGCAGTTTTACATGCCATCCTGGGTGCACCTGCGCCGTCAATGTGACATCAACTGATCTGACTTGTGACATGCAAGTGATATGGTATGTTTCCAACATACACATAATCGCACACTGCAAGATGGATCAACTGCTCCTTTTTTAAATGGGGTGGCTGCATAAGCCACATGCACATTAGGCAAGCCTTTTGACAGCTGATGCATGTCTTGTTTGCACTCACAGATGTCAGCGCCTGGCAGTACCTTTCTGGGAACTTTGGCGAGCAAGGCCTGGGAACAGCAAAGGGTACGCTTGAATGAGGGGGGGCACTTTGTCAACCTCAGGAAGTTCCGCAAGTGGGGTGGACCAAACAAGCTTGCAGAGGTAGGGGTCTCATGGGTGTGAGTCAAAGGCGATGCAGGCAACGCAAAGCCTGACATCTGTTTATTTCGGATGCAACAGCCATGCAATGCAGCAAAGCGACTTGGTCAAGCAGAAAACGTTTTGCAAAAGAGCTCCATGTGGTTTATGATTTCATATCTAATTGGTCTGTGCCAAGCCTCTTACAATCACAGGAACCAACTGCAATCTGTGGCCTGTTTGCTGCTGCAGATGGAGAAGTTCTTGAGAGCAAACCAGTGGGAGCCAATCAGGCTTGATTCTGGAGAGGCAGCCACAAAACAGATTGGTCCTCAGTATGAGTATGGGGCCAAGCTAGACCCTGGCACTGGCACCCCAGAGGAAATCGAGTATCTTCACCTTTTTGTGACTTCCACCCCAATTGCAATTGGTACCTTTGATTGAGCACTGCAGTTCAAGCAGCAGATTCTGTTGTTCAACGGTTTGTAGAAGCTGCCTGTGGTTTGGGAGGAATGCCACTGCTTTTAAGACCACATGCAGCTTGATTGCAAATCATAGATTTTTGATACTGTCGTGTGCTTCATTCAGCTGCACCAGTCTGGGTTTACTTGGGTACAAAGAAACATTTTCAGGTGTTCAGCAGCAAGCATATAGTGACAGACATATCATTATCCAGCTCAACCATACCTGTTGAGCTGTTGTGCATGCTATTGTCTGCTTTTCTGCCCAGACTTTTCATCCAAGTATGCAACCGGTGTAATTTTTGACTTGGCAAAAGCTTTATGCATGGTGCTGGCCGCTTGTCTCTGTAAGTGGGTACAAGCTGCCAAGGTTACAGGACAACTCAGGATGTGAGGTGTATGTTGCTACGCAGCCAGTGCCCAGCTATATGTGCAGACAAGGCAATTTGTAGTGCAGTACAAGGACATGCATGACTCCTTTGCGCATTTGAGCTCCCGTGGATGCGGGTCATCTGAATGTGTATGTCAGAGAAGGAGGGCGAGGACTCTACATATTCAGCCAGCCAAATGCATTGCCATCACAGATGTGCCAGGATATTGAAGCAAGCACGGCATGGCGATCACAGCTTTGTCAGTGAGCTGGTCAACAACATCAGTACCGAAATTGCATCATGTCTAAACAGTCTGAACCAAATTTGTAAAAATCATATGATCCTTCTGAGCAAAGGAGATCATAGATACAGACCCTGGTCTAGACCGTGCTACAGAAATTACAAAAGCTGATAGCGACCCTCGTCGAGCATTTGCGCCGAGTAGCTTGTCTGGCTCCACACCGTCGCGATGTCTTCTACGCAAGCTGTGACTGGCAGTGACAGCCGGCATCCTCCCGTTGCAGTGAAATTGTCAGAGCAAGAGCAGAAGCGGGTACAGCAAGCTGATGGCAAGCTTCAAGACTTCATGCATCAAGCCCAGGTCTGCCATCTTTTTAGGAGGCTCTATTGTATATGCAAAGGTGCATACTCCTCATCGCAAACAGTTTCGGTCGGTATGAAGTCAGAGTTGATCTGTACAGGACGCTGTCAAAGGCGGTGAGCAGGCACCCACAGCTACAACACAACGTGAGGGACACTTGTAAGGAGCAGTTTGAGAAATAGGATCAGATAAGGCCGTGAGTGTCGCAAGCAAGCCTGCTTGGATGCCGTACAAAGGCTCTTCTGATCAAGGTGGCTTATGACAGAGCCAGCAAGTCAACAGCACTGAGCTGAACTGCTGCGGGCAAGCCCATTCATTTGCTTTGATGGCAAATAAGTACAAAAGCGCAGGAGCCGAGCACCTTTTTGTGCAACCAGCACTGCAGTTTAGATGAATGAACTCTCCAGGAATACACATTTGATGAACAATGGTCACAGGTACAGCCATGAATCGTTCAAGCAAGGTGTCAACATCACAGCCATCAACCTCACCTAGAGTGGTAGTCTACTCTCTGGTAGTGGCTGTGTTGCTAGCTATACTGTGTCCTTCTGAAGTTGACTCACCATGCGTGACGCAAACTCTTGGTGTTGAGCCTATTAGCTTGTTTGTTGTCTCATAAGTGCAGTCACTCATAGCTTTCATGCTTTGACAACCGCAAGCACCTCTGATCAGATACATTACTGAGTTTATTTAAATGCCATGCATTGCCATCTTATGCTCTATCTATTGGCTAAGCCTTGTGCTGCCTTGCATATACTCATGATTGCATTGGGCAGCCTTATGCCCCCAGCAAGTAGTATGCATACTGACCAAGTCAAGCTTCATACATCTGGCAGCGCCAGACTGGCGCCACACAGCAGGCCATGTCTAACATCAATACTGAATTTTTTGAGTGCAGCCATTACTCCAGATGCTGGCTAGCAGATCAGTCCAGACACTGAGTGACACAAGAAAGGCAGTCAGGCCTTTGCAGGAACCAGACTAGGACAGCGAGGAGAAGTGAGGGTGACCAGGCAGAGACATGTCCATATGGATGGTTGTTGTGCAGCTACACAGTGAATATATATATATTTGTCTGTCTGACCAATGATACAGAGCTTGGTCAAGAATTGCAGCACGGCCATAAATTTGCAGATTCCAAGTGTGTCAAGCCATGTGCCACAGGGTGGGCAAAGGGTTATCATCCTGCAGCTGACACTGCTGTTTTGGTAATTCATACCACCAACTCACTATTTGACGCTGCTGATGGCTCTCATCTCAAGGGGCCACTTTTGTCACGTGCTACAGCGCACGTGAGGGACAGATGCCCACGTGATGGCTGAAGGACGGGCCAGCTTGCACCCCTCCACGGAACCATCGATAGTCACCGATAGTCACCGATAGCACGAAAGTAAGTCGACAAGCCAGCAGCTTTCAGATTGAGCACTTGAACCTTCTGATAGTCAAAGAGCTCTGCGCGATGGCCATGTCACCAACTCTGCTCTTGCGTCGGCCGGACGTGTTTTCGCTCAACCCTTCCAGTGGACTACAGTTGTCTCAAATCGCTTGCCTTCGCGATTTCAGTGCCTCTAGACTGTGTACAATTTTGCCACAAGGTTCCAGAGCGACCTTCAAGTGCACCGCCAGTGTCGGTCACGATACAGCTCGTCACCCCAACGGATTGCCACAAGCACACATTACTGCTCTTGACAACAGAGCTGGAGGCGAAGAATTACTAGCATTGCTGAGAACCAAGCAGCCAGGTAAGCTGCTTGCTGGCTTGCTTGCTTGCTGAGCCAGATCACTCTGTGCAATTTTCACTTCACATCTTAGGTTTGCAAGGCCAACATACACATGCTTGCAGGCCGCTCCCATGGCCCTGGAACTGTATATTTGGCAGGCACCGGACCAGGAGACCCTGGCCTTCTGACACTGCGTGCAGTGCAGCTTATGCAGACAGCAGAAGTGGTTCTGTATGACAGGCACGAAGTGCAGCAAATCTAGCCCACTTGGTAACCGCTGCTTTGTCAGAAGCCAACATCTCACGAGTTTCAACTGGGATGCAGACTGGTGTCCCCAGACATTTTGCGCCTTGTGCATGGTGGGGCACGCATGGTGTATGTGGGCAAGCAGAAGGGCTTTCACACACGCACACAAGACGAGATTCATGAGCTGCTCTGCAACTTTGCCATGGAAGGGTCTTCAGTGCTGAGGCTCAAGGGTGGGGACCCCTTTGTCTTTGGGCGAGGAGGGGAAGAAGTGCAGTACCTGCAGCAGCGCAACATCAAAACACATGTCATTCCAGGTGTGCTGCCTAGTCTTATGCATGCTCTGCTCTTCACCTTACTGGTTGCTTGTCAGCCATTTGTTCATCCACTCATCAAACACATAGTCTTGCCCTAGCATGAGCTATATATAGCCCTGAGTAGCTCTCTGTTTGTGCTTCATACAGCCAATTGCTCAGGCTTTGCTTTGCAGCTACCCGGTCCTGTAGGCAGCACAGATTACTCAAGCTGCCTGTGCAATGCAGTGAGTGAACCCATGGCAACCATGTCAATGTGCAGAGTGTGTTTTGTCCCCTTTTTCTGCATAAGCCTTCCTTGCACAGGCACTATGACTTGTACTACCTCATGAGTCATCTACACAATCTGACTTTCAGCTGCTATGCTGCTGCAGGCATCACAGCTGCCTCGGGCATCTGTGCAGAGCTAGGCATCCCACTGACACACAGAGGCGTGGCGACCAGCGTCAGATTCCTCACCGGCCACTCCAGAGAAGGAGATGAAGCACAGCTGGATGAGTCAATAGCTGCTTGTGCAGATCCTCATACCACTTTAGTTGTCTACATGGGCCTAGGCACCCTGCCAGCGCTGACACAGCAGCTCACAGCTGCTGGTTTAAGCCCGGGCACTCCTGCTGTTGCAATAGAACGCGGCACAACAGCAGATCAGCGCACGGTGTGGGCACCTGTAGACCACCTCTGTGATGATGTAGAAGAGGCAAATCTTCAGTCACCAACCTTGGTCATCATAGGAGAGGTCGTGGGGTTGGCCAAAGGCTGGAGGCATGCTGACAGTACTGGACAGCAACAGAGGGCTAGCTGGTCTGAATTCAGGGAGAACTGGCAAGCAGAAGCTGCACAACAGCAGCAGCAGCAGCATCCTGAAGAAGCCAAGATATACGTCTGACACTGTTTTGGTGTGTCATTGAGTCTGCAAATCAAGGCGTAGCAGAATCTGTTGCTTGTGGCTGGTCTCATTGTAACATATCTGTGATGCGTGCATCGCTAGGTTTTTCTGGTGATGCATTTGTTTTTTTCTGTCGTATGTCCATATAATGTGAAATGGCTGCTGTCTCAATACCTTTGCTGCTGGCAGGATAAACAAGTTGGCACAGATGCATTCCAGAAGTAGTTGAGCAGGATCCTCCTTGGAGTACTTGAGATGGCAAGCTGCCTGAATCTCTGTGTGTGTACTTGATTCACAATTTAACCTTCCCAGCAGGGTGTGACTGTTTAACCAGGACCAAGATTATTTGTGTTGTTATAGCTTTGCTACATATGCGGAAACATTTGGTTTGCTTGGTGAGGTGTCATTCAACAATTTCGAAATGTGTTTTGGCGCAGTTAAGGTGAGCCTTTTGAACATACTTCTGTAAGCAGCTTTGGGATCCAATGACCTTGATGTGACACCAGATTTCTGTAGACGTGTCGTGATCATATGATATCATGCAAACAAATGAGACTCGTGTTCTTAACGTCTGCAAAGACTGATGCTGTCTCACGACAATCGACCTGCTGCTGAGGACAAAGTAGACACAGCATGATAAAATGATGACATTTGCAATGTGTGCATTTCGTTTCATTGTTCTTGGCTTACAGCCTAGTAGAAGAACGCAAAGATAGAGCAAAAGCTAAGCTTTCAAAGCTTAAGCTGAATTGCAAAGGGGTTGCTGCTGTAGGCTTGCTGCTCAGCCAATTCGGCGTCGCAGTTCAGCTTAGTGAAGCGCATGAGTGGCGCAGCCTGCCTGGGGCCACTGCTGACTCTCAAAAACTGGTCGAACAGTGTTCACAATCACCTGCACTAACTGATTGCAGTACTACTTTATTAAGGTGCTGATGTGAAGACATACAAGCATAAAAGTTGACTCGGTAGTTCTATTTTGCATTCGTTTGTTTCAGAACGCTTCATTCCTTGTATGGCACAAGTCGACCTTGCAGTTTGGGGGCCCAAGGGTCCCCTCAGGCCTCTGAGCAGATGTAGAAGAAGGGAGCATCAGCGACGTGGAACCCATTGAAATTGACAGCGCCAGCAATGGAGTAGGCGCCCATGTTGGGAAACACAATCCAATCCCCGTTCCTCAGGAAAGGCAGAGGATGCTCTCTGACAATGGTGTCCAGACCATCACATGTGGGACCGAACAGGGTAGACCTGCATCACAGATGACACATGAGAGAAGTCAAAGCAGCGCTGACATAAAGCTCATGTAGGTGTGAAGCCGATCAAGTGAGAGTTGCATCATTGCAACAGAATGCAGAAATGACCCTATCAGATGATTGTACCAAGGTGCAGAACTCTGTACAGCACAACTGCATGGCAGGGTCAAAGACTACAGCACTGTGCACACGCCTGCCATGAAAGCAGGTCCTTCTGATACACAGCAGCAGACTGCAGGATCACAGTCAGTCCATCAATCAGTCATGCTTGTACACAGTCATCAACACCAGTCACCTGTAGACGGTCCTGTCTTCTTCATCAGGCACATGGGGCAGGCCAGGGTCTCGCAGCCATGTGATGCTAGGGTTAGCATGGTCATAGACTATGCAGTTGAGGGAGCCATAGATGCCGTCACTGACGTAGTAGTCCATGATCTTGTTGCCGCTGCTGTCCTTTCGCACGCGCGTCCCGTAGATGTTGAGTAGCAGACTGGCAGAAGCCTCGGCAAAATACCTGCAGCAATGTCACGTGACAATTAGCAAGATGACCACAAAGCTTTCTTTTGCAGTGGCCCAAACAATTAACAAGCAGCAGACAACTCAGCAGAAATGAAGCATGGTGCTAAGGCAACTCTGACATGTAAAACACATGGACAGCAGCGACAGCAAAATACCAAAATGGATACAGAATTGCGCAGTAATGACATGCACATTATGCTACTTGCCTGTGTTACCAAAAGTCATGTAAGCCCCACATGCATGCAGAGGCAATTGATTGGGCAGACTTGCATCATCAGTTCAGAAGTTCCTCACCTTCCAGGTTCTGCAATGATTCTGACGTCTGCATTGGCTTCACCAGAGAAGTACTCCTCCAGTGCAGAGTTGACAGCTGCTGGCACTCCTCCCAAATCAACATTTCCATTGTCGTCGAAATTGCCACCACAGAAGCCTCCGCCAATGTCCAGCAGAGTCATGTTGAAGCCCAGTGCGTTGCCCATGTCAAAGACCTTCCTGGCTAGTAGGATGGCTGCTGTGAAGGCGTGAGGGTTGGTAGCCCCACTGCCCACATGGAAGGAGACCCCAACCACGCTGAGGCCAAGGTCTTTGGCTGTGCCAAGCAAGGCTAGTGCATCCACAGGGTCTGCACCAAACTTGTTTCCGAGCTGGCAACGAGCCTGAGTATCATCTGCTCTGATTCTGAGCACAAGGTTGCAGGAGGGGTGCCACCGTGCCATCTTATGGAGCTCAGACTCTGTGTCGAAGGTGGTCAGGCTGATGTCGTGAGCTGCAGCATATCTGATCTGACCAGGAGGCTTGCAAGGGTGGGCATAGATGATACGATCTGGGCTGACTCCCAGACTCGTCACTGCCCGGATTTCTTCCTGGCTGGCGCAATCAAAGCCTGTTCCAAGGGCTGCAAGCACGCCCATGACTGCAGGATTGGGATGGCATTTGACGGCATAAAAGGGCTGGACCCTAGGCATAGCCTGGCACCACGCCTTGTGCAGACGCACAACTGCTCCGAGATCCACGACGTAGAAGCTGTTCTCCAGCCCATGCTGCTGGATAAGCTGCTGTGCATGTGCCTCAATAGACGCTGCTGAGCCGCTCGCTACGAAGGCTGTGCTGTGTGCTGCCATGACAGCAGCAGCGCCTCCCAACCCTTGGAAAACTGGGGGTGGCTCGCCAATCGGGCCCTCCTGCTGAACTTTTTCGGTCTTCTCGACAGCAAAGTAGTTCTCGATGATGTCGGAGTCGCTGTCACCGCTGTCAGCTCCTGGGGAACTGCTGATGTACCAGCTGGCATAGTTCGGCATGCTATTCTCCTCTGCCCCAGACTTGCTCTCGAACTTGCCTTCGTTTCCCATGGAGAACGAGGTGGTGCACTCTTCCATTGCTGACATTGTATGCTTGTCAGCAACAGAAAGGTAGCAACCGACGCAGTTGGCTGTGCAAACAACAGCAAGGCAAGGCCTCGAAGAGTCCCTGCCAGCAGGGCCAAGCCAGCACCCTTAATGGAAACTGGATGGTCCGTTAGCACCATTGGGGCTTACTTCATCCCCATCTGGCTTCTGGGGCCTACTTTGTCCCGACCTTGATTGAGGTATACGCTCCGTGTACAATGTCAACGCTTCAGCAATGTCAACGGCATGAGTCAACTTGTGATATTACATGTACATGGGATAACTTGTTGACTGAATCTGGCTGAAGACTCCAGCATGTCACTCAAGTCATGCTGTTTTGCTCTTCTGATCAGCTTCTGCATTAGACTGCTTCTGAATGCTCTCCAAGAAGTCAGCAACAGAGAAGCCCTGCAACATCAGACAGGGCTGTCGCAAAGATTGCTGCTTCCAATGCGTCATGTAAGGCAATAGGCAACTACAAGTCCTATTGCGCCGCAACATGCTGAGTTGTGCAGCATGCAAGCACAATATTGACCTTGTGGCACACATGATCAGCCAGATCAGGAAGAGTCGTGTTGCTCTCAGCAGCGCCACAGTGATTACCAAAAATTGCAGCCCAAAAGCTGACACATCCAGCTGCCCTGTCTGAAGTGCATGGCTGAAGATGTCCAATTGATGCCGCCACTGCAACCCACAAGCAGACGTCGTAACAAAGTACAGACACCAGCATGCACACACTCATCAAAGCATGTCATGTAGCAATACAATCTGTCTTTGCCGAAAACAAAAGGAAACTGCCATATTGCATGCACATGGCAGAGTGTCTCATCTCAGACCTCAGGTGTGAACATCATTTGACACTGTACATACACGACAAGCACAGACAATATGCAGATAGGACTGGCACGCTACGAGAGACAGTTATGTGTTGGATGCCAGACATGGCATTGCAGAAAGACTAGATTGTGTTACCACCATGGCATAAGGTGCTGTGTGAGCAGGTAATCCAATGTACATGGATATGCAGCAGCAGTGCACATCCTCATCACAGGAGGTGCTGAACAGCAATGCGTTGGAAGGCATACTGCTGTTCAAGCTATGGTGTGCAGACAAACCGTATGCGACATGCTGCGCTGGTTTGGACAACATCCTGGACCTGCATCAGTGCTGGTCAATACCTGGGAAGAGGTGGCCACAGCCAGAAGGCCCTGCATGTTGCGGTGTTCTTCTGGCAGATGCTCTGCCAAGTGCTGCAGCATGCCTGGCTCCTGTGATACATAAGCAAGTATATCAGCATGTATCCTCCCAAGCAACTGTACACATGCTGATACTCATGAATTGTAAGTAAATTCATATGTTGTGTGGCCTGCTAGAGCGCTCTAGAGCGCACTACTTGAGGAGTGGTGATATTTCAAGGCATGTAAGCACCTTATAATGGCTAAGCATACTGAGAGTCTGAGCCTGCATGTCCTACTGAACACAGAGGTCAATCTGTTCAAGTTGATGGACCAAGCTACGGCATGCAGTGAGTCGATCAAAGGATGCTGCATGTGTCAAGACAGCCAAAGCTCAACACTGGTCAGCATGTAAACATATTGAAGTTGAGGCTGGGAAACACTTGGTCATTTAAAGTGCTGCACGTCAACACAACAATGGTACCAACAGAAGGAGTCTCACACCCATCAACACCGGTTCATAGGAGGCACACCAACAGTAACACACTCTACCAACGCATAAGCCTGGCTCCATTACGCAGACACTCACGGGTTGCTGTGGCACACCTGAAGAAGAGGAACAACGACTTCTGGCTTGAGGACTTCAGCCAGGGAGGGCCCTGAGGCGCGTGCCATCTGCGCCATGGCTGCTGCTGCCTGCTGAGCCCTCTCATTGTCCCCGCCCGAGGCCGCCCCACCACCAGGTACTCCAATATTCCTGCATTCAGCCAAAGCAACCTCAGGAGGGAGATTGATTGCACTGCCGCCTCATGAATGTGCATTTTGTGAGGAGTGAAGGCTTATGATCAGCTTTCAGTGGGCTGATCAAGGTGCCAGAAACCTTTTGCAGGGGAAAGCTTACGTAATTCAGCACATAATGTCTGGGACTCGGCCTGCTTATTGATTTCCCCAAAGTGCTGCTGTAATTGCCCCACAAGCTTCAAACGCAACAATGAAAAGGGTGCATACACAGGTGAAAAGCACAGCAGTCGTACTCTTTTGTCTGAAGCAACCTGCTGTGTCACCACTGACTAGCTGCATGTGGGTTGCTGGCAAGGTAAAATTGTATTGTGGCTTGACTGTGCATTCTTTTTTGCAGATCAACGTACAGCAGGGCAGACTAAAACAGCATGCAACTGCGGTCAGCAATGACTCTGACTGCTATCAGCTGACGCCTCGGCAAAGCAACAACTGAGGGTTGCAACGCACCTGAGGACAGAAGCTAGGTCAGCAGCTGAGATGGGTCCAGCTTGAGACTGCGATAGCTGCTGTGTTAAACCGTGGGAGGGCCTCTGAGACTGCTGCCCACCCCCAAAGCCACTGCACAGCCACTCACATTGAACTCATGTCCAAAGTAGCGATGCGATAGTCTGCAACCTCAACTTATGACACAATTGAGGAAGTCAGCAAGCAGTCACAGTTGTCAGGACAGCTGCCTATGGCATCGCCTGTGCACTGGTGATCTTCTGTCACTTTGCAACGTGGCAAGAGATGTACATGATGCATGCTTTGCTGTCATTCTGCATAACTTACTGAGCAGTTTTATCTGCAGTGGGCAGGACTGTCACCTGAGCATCTGTGCTAAGTCGGCTGCAGAAACTGCGCCTGATGCCTGACTGCCTCCTGCTGGTGCTGGACTACTGCAACAGCATCTAGGAAGTTGCAGAGTGTACAACAGCATACAGTTTAGGATGTTTTACTGCAATTTCGTCCACCAAACACGCACTGATCGCGGCTATGTTTTAGGGAGATCATACTACTTTTGTCAAGTGAAAGCAGCAAACAGACAATAGAGGCATGAGGAAGACAGGAAGCACAGTCAGGACGTATGCCTGACATGCCAAGCATGTCTGCAACATAGCTGATGGTGCAAACAATTGTGTAAGGTTGCAGTGTACAAAGCCGCCCATGTCCTGTCAACAAGTTGTGTCCCTTCACGTGTAAAGAAGCTGCTAATGCAACACAGAAAGGTCTGCGTACAATTGACTGCTAAGCAGATGTTGCACGATACAAAGTGCTTGTCTCCTGTAACATGCATCAGTATGCTAGCACGCTGCTTTAAAGTGCCCTGTCTAGCCCAGAAGGCCTAGCAAAGTGTCAAGCCTAGCATGATGTAAGTCAATAGGTGATCGTATGCAAGTGCACATGCAAAGAATCATGTGAGGGATGGAAGGGTCACCTGGCAGCTTGCAACAGGGACCCAAGGGCATCTGCTTCATCATTACTGTCCTGCTCCATGTCACTTGCTTCGTCTATGTGCCCTTCACATTGCCAACATTGGGATTCATACAAACCGCCAAAGAATCTGAAGTGTGAAAGAGACAAGCAACCACACCTAATTTAGCAGTCAGCACTTGGTTGACTTGCTCTGTCAGCTGGCTGTCATTGTCTGACTTTGGCTCTTGCATCCTGCATGATGGTCAGAGTGTTGATATTTGATCTGCCGCATGCATGCCGTGGCAGGCTGTGAAGGCTTACCAGAAGAAGAGTGCCCTGGTGCTATCTTGAGGGAAACCCAGGGTGTAAATGCGTGCGCTTGCACCTGCACTCGCCACCTGTAACAGTGTCAGCATGTTTGCTGAAAGACTGTATTTGTAGACACTTGGCTCACTAAAGACAGTCTTTGAAAGAATTGTCTTGAAGCTGTACCTTGGTAAACGTTGCTTCCCCTGGAAATACGATAATGTCATGTTGTGCAGACCCCTTGGTCTCGCTTGTGCCCACACGCTCATACCATCGAAAATGCAGGAGGCCATCCTCTGCCTGCACCAGTACACATATGCACCTCAGACCTGAGGATGACTTCCATAGCCTCTACACCCGTCAACGACGTGACTGTGTTGCGTCGTCAAAACCTGCGAAAGGCGCACAAGCCCCTTGCGCTGATCCGCTTTCAAGGTGTTGTTTTCTGCTTTCATTAGACCAGCTCGAAACTGCAATAAGACATCTTCGGGAGTTGTCATCGCTGCAAGGCAGAACTTGGTACTACGTTCACGAATATGCTGCGCAGCTGGTTGTCCTGGCACAATTGCAAGTTTTGCTACAAGTGAGCTGACCACACCAGCTGTGAATTTGTTCAAATTTGTGTTATGACAGCAATGGATTAATTGCACACAAAACTTGTTGTGCAACATGACTGTGTGAGCGCTGACGCTTGATGGTCAGCGCTAATGCATTGCCAAAGAGATGCCATGCTTGCGCATGGCTGGCACAGTGTGTTATGCAATCAGCCTGCAGCTGTCCACATCTACATTTATGGATGCTGGCGATGTATGGTCATCAACAAAGTAGCCAAACCATGTGTCTCAAATGCATGTTGTTTATACCAGATATCTGTTGCACGTAGATATATGCCAGGCACCACATTCTGCTGCAACTACTCTATTACGTAAGAGAAACTACCTGTAGAGTCCTCAGAACTCCCAGCAGCACAAGAATCTACAGTGTGCAACCTTGCTCTTCACTTGTGCAAGCAGACATCCAGGTACTAGATTGCTACCCCAAAAGGTTATGCAGGCTGTGTGTGAGCATGGGAATATGAACAAGTACTGGTGACATTCATCTAGTCACATTGGTTCAATGAGAGGCTTTCGCCAATGGATTCTGTGCCACCGGCACAACAAACTTTTCTTTTGCTGTATCAAAACTCATTTCACAAATGCATGACACAAGAGAGCAACAAAAGCTTGAGAAGCGCTTGAGGCAACAGTAACAGTACGTGCATGCAAACCCACAACTCCTTCTCTATACATCACTAGTGCTGCGCCAGAATCCCCACACCAGCATCTGACATCATACAGAAGGTGGTGCCGTGTTGCAGAGAGCTTGCACCCATAAGCTGGCATGACACCAAGCTTTATATCCCTACCCTGGCTGGGTTCTGGTAGATCCCTATGAAGTGCAGGTTGAAAAGTACATACAACTAAAGGTGCACCAACCAGCTCATCTATATCTGGCATATTTCCAGTTGCCGAGGAGACCTGATCATGTGCAAAGGTCTGAACTTGCAAGTGGTCTGAATGTACGTCTGGGTCACATTCCAGCACAGCGTAATCAAGAGCCTCTGAGCACGTGGCTACCCGCATGTCAATGCGCTGTTGATCCGTGCCATTTGTGAGAATGGTGACCTTCCTATGCAAGCATACAATTGCAATTCGTGTTTGTCCAGGATATAGTTGTCAAAACAAATGTCACCTCTGATGTTGTTTCATGTCATGGTATGCTGTGACAGCCTTCCCAGGGGCATAAAAGAAGCCTCCTCCAAGTTCTTGGCCATCACGCACCAAAAAAAATGTGTTCTGGAGCACCTGTGACTTGCCTTCTTCGGACAACAAAGGAGGTTGTCCCACCTCTGCAGACCGTACAGGTTGTGAAGTCGGTGTGAGAATGTTTCCCTTTCACAGCCACAGGTGAGAGAGGTATGCTTGTAAGTACCTTGCTGAAATGTTTTGTGGGATTAATTTCAAATATATACACACTCACAACATATCCTCAAGCCACAGACATGGCTGGCAGGCTGCATTGCATGTGCTCAGACACCATGCAGTCGTGCAAGCTCAAGACGTACTAGACTACAGCAAGTCCGCAAGTCACAGATGAAAATGAGAGGTTGCGCTGGAGCTGCTCAGATGCTTTGTGAAACACGCGGGCAGCTAGGCAGACACAGGTCAACATCAGAGCTGAAGCCACAAGCAACTCTAAAAGGCTGCTTTGAGTCTGCTCAGATGCTTGATAACATGTCAAGCAAGCTGTGTATGCACAGAAGTCAGCAGCAGACTCTCAAGCAACAGGCAAGGCTTAGAGCCTGCATGCACCCTGCTCAGAGATCCAAGACAGTGGTAGGCTGAGTGTGAACCGACTGACCTTCAGTCGCTGCGGTTAGCATCCCCGGCATTTATTGCTAAGGTGGCGCTGTGCGTCTGCAACTGCTGTGCACCAGCAGTCGTATTAGTCATGCGGGTGAACCGTATACATGGATGCGTCCAAGAATGAGCCGTGTTGAGGTGACATGGGCCATCTGACACGGCAGCTTCCTCAACGGCAGCTCGATGCAGCAGTAAGCGCACAACCAGCTCAGTACACGACGAGCTCACATTGGTTTCTGCTGACTTTGATCACCGAAAGTACTTCTGATCTTTGACAACCAGGTCAACAACCAGCAAGAAATGGCAGCTGCCCTGCACTGAGGTTGTAGGAGGTGATAGATACCACGATCTTGTTCCTGTCACCCTGGCGAAAGCGTCACTGTCCGCACTGTTGCCATAGCAGTTTCTGACTCGCATGCCGCTTGCACGACAAAGCTTCGCCCAAGCTGACGGGCTCAGGGCTGACCCACCAACTGACATGTCAGTATCGGAGACTTTGGAGGTTCTCAAGGCTCGAGGCAACGGGCTATTCAAAAGAGGAGAATATGTACAGGCGAAAGCGGTTTACAGTCAGTGCCTTGAGCTAAGCGGACAGTCTGAGGATATTCTCAGCAATCTATCTATTGTACACTTGAAGCTCTCACAGTGGGCAGCAGCGTTAGACGCTGCGCAACAAGTCCTTGCCGCAGATCCCACTCATGTCAAGTGTTTGTATCGCGCTGGTGCGGCTCACATCAAGCTGCAAGAATACAAACAAGCTCTCACATGCTTCTCAAGTGCCACTCAGCAGGTGACCTGTTTCTACTGATTGCAACGCTGGGTTGATACCTGGCCAGTCAGGAGCACATGCAGCCTTTCTTTTACAATTTTGATACTTACTCATTTGCTGCAACTATAGAGCCCAGCAGATGCAACAGTCAAGTCAGGCTTGGAGACTGCCAAAGAAATGTTGCGGCAGTCACAAGGACATTTCAATCCCCAACAATTGTACTTTGACAGCCACAAGCCACAACAGATTGAGTATGCAAGTTACACTGGGCCCTTGACTGTCAAGCTCATTGCAGGTGAGGTGTCCAAGATGTGCTTGTCCTCTATAGCAGCAACTGCATGAACTTCACATTGCTGGAATGTGGTTGCATGTCCTTGAATTTGGTCCACTAACATGTATTGCATTTTTGCCCTGCCCCAGATTTTGGGCTGCACAAGGTTCTGGGTGAAGGCATCCAGAAGCAAAGTGTGTGTTGAGTTGCCCACTGGGCGCTGGATGGCCTGATCAGCCTGGCAGCTAAATGCAGCGCGCTGACATCTCCTCAATTTGGGACATACAAATGCAAACGAAATTGCTATTAACCTGTGAATCACAGGTCAGGGCTGTGGGCTTGTGCTGACAGCGGCAGCAAAAAAAGGGCAACTGCTTGCTGTATGCAAGTCAGTAGCAGTGGGAGAAAGCAAGCATGCTGGCATGGTGTTTGATCACGGCACAGGTTGTATGGTACGACACGTCAGTATTTGGGCATTTTCTTGTGTTGCAACGTCTGGAGTGCTCATAACTGCAAGTGCTTCTCCTTCATGACTTGACAAAGCATGTTGCACACCTGCAAGCCACTGAGCAGGGCGCCGCCTTGCTGAGCGGTGTTGCTGTGTGTGCAGAATGACATGTCTCAGGCAGACCTGATTACGCAGTTGATCTCATTGTGTTCCAGCGATTCGGCCACACGACAGAGAGTGTATGCTTTGTATGACCATGCTGATAACGCTTGCCGCCATGTGGAAGATGCAGCATTTCTGCAAGGGGTTCCAACAGGTAAGCATGCATTACACCAGCACGACCATCTGTACACCAATCAGTTGTCTCAGGGTCTTCAAACCCTATGATCAGCGTTCAGCACTGTATGTCAACCAGGCTGCATCGAGCTTGGCTGTTGTGTCAAGGGTCAACAGTGACTCTAAATCTTGCCAGAGCCGTGCAGGAAACATGTCTCCACAAGAACTGAGTGTTGATTCTGCCAAGATTGCTCGGCTGGTGAAATATAATGCGTTTGGAGAAGGTAAGCATGTGGTACTCACGGTTGATGAAGCTTTGCACAGTGGCGAACAGAAACTGAACATGATGATTGTATCCTGCATTATCGAGCTTCAAGGTGTCAAAGCTCTTTGCTGTCATAGCGCCACAAGGTCTGCTGTATGCATGTTAGGTGTCTGCCGTGCCGGCGTCTCTTTGCGCTATCTGCAAGATGTCTTTTGCAATGGACACTTTAGCAACTACAACCTGATGCGTTTGTGTATAGGCAAAAGTCACAATGCAACTCCCATGGATCCACTGGTGGTGGCAAGACATGAGACAGGCTCTAGATACTGCATGTATGCTGGGCCCTACAGCCAAATTGCCTGTGTTTCTGATGTGTGGGTCTTCCTATGTCATGAGTTGCTGCTGCTTATGGGACATCCCATGATAGATCATTTGACGCTTGCTATCGACACCGGTACTTATTGCCTGGCCATCAGCCTACCTTTGTTGCACCTGTTTGGACAAAGCCATTGACACATTGTTTGACATTCAGGTGTGCACTTTACCCCTTGCTGTCTATGGCCAATCACTCATGCTGTCCAAACAGCCAGTATATGCTCATCAAGGATGTGGCGTTTCTCAGGGCTAGAAAGGACCTCAAGAAAGGTGAGCAAATTTGTGAGTCAGGGTGTGCAATGCATGGCTGCATATAGCCCTCACATACCCCACCCTGGCCCTCCTGATTATATTGTGCAGGCCTTTCTTGGTGATTTGATGTCTGCTGCAACTTGCACCACCAATGGCAACCCACACACATCTGTGTCTTTGGTGGTTGTCACATGGGGACCCAACCAGCCTGGTTGACCATGCCTGCTTGTGCAGGCGAGGAAGTGACTATCAGCTACCAAGCACATCAGCTGCAGACACATGTCGAAGAGAGACAGAAAGCAACACAAAACTGGGGCTTTCATTGCAAGTGTCTGCGCTGCCAGGCAGAGATGTCCATACCTTCCAGCGTCAACAAAGCTCTACAAACACTGCGGGCAAATCTCAATTCCAGCCCATGTGCCCCTGGCAGTGTTCTGGCTTCTTTCAGGTGCTGGACCCATTCCTGCACTCGTTTGCATTCCAACACATGACTGTTGATGGAGTGCGCTGCATCAGCAAAACAATAGTCAAGCAAATGCTGCGCAAGCTGAGCAAGTGGCAGCTTCAGTGGCAACATGCGCCTCAGCAATGTACCAAATGCACATCTAATATTGCTTGCATATTTAAGCTCAAGGTACTGTTTCACTGACTGTGCATCCAATTACAACATGCCGTTCAGATGCATGCAACTGGACAACATGAGGTCCTTTCTTGCACAACAGGATCACATGCAGGTTTTCAAGTTTGGTCTAAATTGTCTTGGTTTCCTCTGGAATTTACCTTTGTCTTCTTCTATTTGTGATCAGTCTTGGTGGCTGGCTCAAGCATTCTAAAACCTCTCTCTCCCTCTCTCCGCACAATGCATCGCCGTGTTGGTGACACTCAAGATTGCACACTGCAGGGCCGCCAACAAGAGCGGCAGTACCAGGGACTTTGCCAAAGTAGTCCAGCAGTTGCAGCTGCTGCTCAAGGAGCTTGATGCTGCTCTGGCCAAGACAGTATTGTCTGACCAGCAGAAAGCCTGGATGCGCTTTACTGTCCTGTCAGCATATGAGTGCTGCAGAACTTGCTATGAGCACTTACAGGACTTGCAGGCCTTGCACCAGGTGAAGCCAGCAAGCTCTCAGCTTAGGTTGCTGCCAGGTGTTGTGAAACATACCAAAATATAGCAGACAGCTGTGCAACTGTATGGTGTGCGCTCTCACATGTATTTTGCCTCTGCCCAGTTGATTTACTGTGCGGTGGGTTTGTACAAATGCATGCATTGCATCATCAGTACAAGCATTTGTGCCGCTTAGTCTCTAATTTGGACTGAGTTGCAGGTCTGGCAAACCATACTGCTTTTGCATGAAAGCACATCACCTGCCTCGGATTATCACGTCCGCGAGGCAGTTACAGCTGCCTGCTCGCTTGGTGCCACCTGTGGAGGTGAGCCAGCTTGAAAAGTGGTGCCAGTGGTCAGGCATGCTTGCGAGTAAATTTCTTAAATGCATAGTGGAAACCAGGATGAGCAATAGACCTGGCAACACTCTTGAAGCAGTAGCAGTTGCAGCAGATTTTGAAGCATGTGGCAACTAAGCTGGTCCCAGGTTGCTTATCTGTATATTGTACTGGGACTGTGTCTTTGCATGGTGCTTTTACTCGTGAACAGACACATCTGCATTGCACTGACTGCAGGCACAAACAAGCATCTTGTGCGACATGCAATCAAGCAGGCAGAGGCAGCCATGACATTGCGATATGGACCAATGAGCGATGCACAGATGCAGCAAGCCATGCAACAAGTGGCAGCTCGCGCCACCAACTTTCCACAGCAACAGTGATGACAGATGCATGATGCAGCTGGAAGCAGAGATTATCAGCTGTGTGCAGACATGAGTGTCCAATGAAAACAGCTCCAACAGTTCAAGCTACAATCTGAATTCTGCGCCTGATTGTCACATTTGGCTAGATTGGCACAATGCATCACATTCATAGCAAGCAGTTTTTTTCAACAACTGCAAAACGTGCTGTTGTGGCCATAGGAGACAATAAGCAGCCGTCACAACTCTTGAAAGATATGTGTGTGGAAAGTTCTAGTTGCCATTGACTCTGAATAGCTCACAAATATTTGATCAATGTTGTGCATGCTCGACAAGTCTGAGCTGTAAGCGTGCAGCAGGGACTTGTTGAAAAGCCATCTGAATGGACGCTGAACATGTCCTGCATGAGAAGTCTGAGGCATAGGATCCAAATTATGTAGCCAAAAGGCTAGGTATACCGGCAGCCATTGTATACACTTTGGCTGGGGCATTGGTTGTTCATGTGGATATCTGCTTCTGGACGCACTTCATGCAGCACCAACTGGTAACCAGTGATCGTGGTCAAGCAAAACACCTGTTTCTGACTCTGTACGCCTGTTACACTGCAGGTCCTGCACCTGGAGGCACAGTAGGCCTGATTGCATCATATCATTGATGTGCCCCCACTGCAATGCGAATGAGACGGTTCAAAGCACCAAGATACCGTAGGGCTGGGGCCAGTCCCATTTTGAATTGCGGTGATCTGAGTGACCTGACAGAGGTCACACTACCGAATTTCAGATCACTGTTCATCTCGCGCGCAGCCGGAAAGTTGATGCTGTAGCTGGATCGGTGATACAAGACGTCAGCACATCTGCATGCTCGCAGTCAGGCCATGGAGCCGTTCAGCATGCCTCCAAACACTACTCAACAACTTTGCTCGAGGAGCACAAACTGCTGCGGCTGTATCTAGAAACGATGATTATGCTGAAATCAAAGAAAGCGATGTCGCGTACTTCAGAGATATCTTGGGTGACAGAGGCGTCCTTACTGACCCAGACGCTTTGCAACCTTTTAACAAGTGAGTGTACTACAGCACAATACAAGAGGTCTGGAAGTTGACACAGTTGTACGGGCAATAGACGGCTTGTAACACAGGGACTGGATGGGCAAGTACGAGGGCAAGAGTCAACTAGCTTTGAAACCTCAGACCACAGAGCAAGTGTCCCAAATATTGAAGCACTGCAATGAGCGACAGCTCGCAGTTGTACCACAGGCAAGCTTGCAAAGCAGCACATTTCATTATGTGCAACAGAACGTCTCGCAAATTGACCTGCATCGATGCTTGTACAAGCTGTGCCACTGCCTCATATACAGTTGCAGTTGGCTCTAGTATGCTTGTGCAGTCGCAGACATTAGGCTTCGCTGCTTCTTGCTGCATTCTCAATGCAACTGAGGTGCTTTGTCATGCACAGGGAGGCAACACAGGCCTGGTTGGAGGCAGCGTTCCACTGTTCGATGAGGTTGTGCTAGCCACTGCTGCCATGAACAAAGTCATATCATTTGATCCTGTAAGTATCAGGTGACTAGCCTGAAGATGTAGCTCAGTCTTTCTACCAGCATATATATGACATTCATTGCCCTCATATGCATATGCGTTTATTTTCTTTGACTTCTACAAGCATTTTGACCCTGTAAACCTATGCCTCACTCAAAACATCATGCATGTTGCTCATTGCTTCCTTGTTCTGCAGATCTTGGGTGTACTGTCATGTCAGTCCGGTTGTGTATTGGAGCAACTGGACAATCATGTGGGGGAGCAGGGCCACACCATGCCTTTGGACCTGGGTGCCAAGGGCAGCTGTCAGATTGGGGGCAATGTTTCCACCAATGCAGGTAGTCACCATGTATCTTGCAGTGTTGCATGCACAGGCAGACTGGCTCACACAGGGCTCAAAACATGTTTTGGCCAGAGAGGCACCGATGCTGTGCTTAGCAAACAGGGCATTGTGTGCTGCAGCACGGCTTCATGAGGGCTGAATGAGACTGCAGTGAGCACAGGTAGAGCTGTGATATACCAAGCTTCCCAACCAAAATGGCATATGTACATATCTCTTCTGCATTGATGTGCATATGGCATTGTGATGAAAAATGACAAAATCCCCAGAATACATGGTCCAAAGCGTGTATAACAGTACAATAGTCGTGGAAACAGAACATCAAACTGCACCGTGAATAAAGCCGTCCAAGCTGTCACATGACTTGTGAATAGAAGCTGATAGCAGCAATAAAAAGACTTTAGCTTTGCATGCAACATGTGGACCAGAGCCAGTTTCTACCTGGCAGAAGCAAAATTCGATTCCAAATTGACAGAAATGCCTGTCATCAAGCAGACCTCTATGCAGTGTCTGCAGGTTTACGGCATATATACAGGCCTGTTTTGACATATGGCGTATACGCTGCAAATATACACCATATACTTTACGCTGGTTTGTCATACATCCAAACCCACACCAATGCTTTTGTGCACCGCCCCTAACAATGTCAGCAGCAGTGATGCAGTATCATGCCTTGAAGCAGCAGACTGACAATGTGCCAACTTGGCTGACAGCTTGCATCATGCTCTCAGGTGGGCTGAGGTACTTGAGGTATGGTTCCATGCACGGCATTGTAACGGGCCTGGAGGTGGTGCTGGCAGACGGCACAATCCTGGACCTCATGTCTACCTTACGTAAAGACAACACGGGGTATGCTGATGCTGCCTGGCAACTGTCGTTACTCTCTTTCATTGCTCATGTTTGCTCATGCACTCTTTTGTTCACTCACTGAATGCATGTCTTCCACAAGGGTCAGATATGTAAAAATGCATTCACATGCTGCTCAGGGATGCCTTGACTGCTCATGTCCAGCAATGTCTCTCAACATGCTGCTCAGGATTGCATTAGCTGCACACTCCAGCAATGCTTCTCACTGCAAGGTCCATAAAGCATTGCGTGGTGTGTTCTTCCTGGTGCAAAAACGCTATTTGTAGCTGGACTTTGTGCAATTTTGTTTTGGGTATCCTAGCAGCATGGCAAAGGTGTGTCTGCAGACCTCCTGTTACTTCTGGCTATGCAGTCCCACACGTTTTACAAATGCGTACAATACTGATCGCCTCACAAAACTCTTACAAGATTCTTACAAACTCTTACACACTTTTACAAAACTCGCGACGGGGGCGGAAGTTGATGGTATGTTGCTTACTGTGTGGGCTGACTGTCATCATGCCACTGTCTGTATGTGTATGGTGACTGTCTGCACCTCAACGACTGCTTGCCTCGCTCTGCAGGTACGACATGAAGCAGATGTTCATTGGGGGCGAGGGCACGTTGGGCATCATCACAAAGGTGGCAATACAGTGCCCGGCAAAGCCCTCCTCAGTGCAGGTCACCTACCTGGCAGTGCCCACTTTCCAGCATGCTCAGCAGGTCTTCCAGAAGGCCAAGCAGCACCTGGGGGAGATCCTGTCAGCATTTGAGTTTCTGGATCACCACTCGTTGATCATTACCCTCAAGAACCTATCTTTCATAAAGAATCCTCTGCCAGACACTCAGGTGAGGATGTTGTGCACCATCACTTTGCAACTTTTCTTGCTGCAGAAAATGTGTGCTAGAGACTGTTGCATTGCAGCTGTTCACGCCCACGCACAGCCCAGCATCTGTACATCTGTCTCAGTTCAAGCAATTGGCAATGCTCAACCTCAAGACTGCATGGTAGTTGCGCTGACAACATTGTTCCAACATGCAGACACCAATCTACCTGGTTGTTGAGACGTCAGGTAGCAATGCTGAGCATGACTACGCCAAGCTTGAGAAGTTCCTGGAAGAGGCATATGAGGAGGAGATCATTGTGGATGGCACCATTGCCCAGGACTCAGGCCAGCAGGCCAGCATCTGGGCCCTGAGGGAGAACATCTCAGAAGGCCTACGCCACGCTGGTACACCTGTTACTGCTGCTACTGCTGCTGTCACTGCTGGTACTGCTGCTGCTGTAAGTGCTTTCTGTGTGGTGAGTTTTGGGCTTGGCCGGTGTAGCATTTGCTCTCACACTAACAGTGAAAGAGCTGCGTGGCTGTCTTGGGGAGCTTTGCATTGCTGCTGTGCCTAATGTGAACTGTGGCAGTTTGTGCCGGCACGGAAGAAATTGTACTGCAGTGCATTGTCAGAGCCATTGTTAGCTTCATCAGCAGCATGGCCAATCTAGCTAGCTAACCGTCGCTGAACACACAGGGGCTGTGTACAAATATGACTTGAGCCTGCCTCCCAACGATATGTACAAGCTAGTAGAGGAGACAAGAGCCAGGATGAAGCACCTGCCTGTCACTGTTGTTGGCTATGGCCACATGGGCGACAGCAACCTCCACCTCAACATATCAGCAGGTACCAAGTAGACCTTCATCAGTCATGGGTGTCTGCATCTCTTCATCCTGCACCCCTGCAGCTGTTGACCAGATTTGCGGCCAGAGCACAACATGCAGCTTGCAGACTGCCACTGCTTCCGCATCTTTGTGCATCTGTTGTCCATTCACACAAGGACAGGCAAAGGCTCAGGGGCTTGAGTTTGCCTCTCAAACTGCCTGTCTGCAATGGCCCTGTCATCCAAGCAAGCAAAGTAGCACCATCCAGTAACATGGGTGTCGCTTGCAGCCAAGTATGATAAGGAGATTCTGGCACACATTGAGCCCTTTGTGTATGAGTGGACTGCTGACAAGAAGGGCAGCATCAGCGCTGAGCATGGACTCGGCCAAATGAAGCCAGAGTGCATTGGGTGGGCCTGAATATACTTGGCATGACTTGTCCATTGTGTGTTGCATCATCTTTTTGGTCAGTTGCCAACATGCATGATGACGCATTTGTGTTTACATTGCGTTTTCTGCACAGCAAGCTGCATTGCTTTTTGTCAGCTCAATGCAGCACCAGTGATCCATCATGGTGGCTGCTTCAGTTTGTGCAGTGTGCTATTTCGAGATAGTTTCATGATGTTTGCATGTCAAGTTTTGATGGGAAGCCCTCAATCAGATTTGCTTACTGCTGCTGTGTTGCAGATACTCCAAATCAGCAGAAGCAGTGCAGCTGATGGGCAGGTTCAAGTCTCTGCTAGACCCGAATCAGATTTTAAATCCTTACAAGTTGTTGCCCGAGAAGAACAGGTACTACAAGCCTCACAAACATGAGCATGCCACAGCAGTCACTCACTGACCTTGCAGGCATTCAACAGTCTGCTGCAGGCATCCAAATGCAAGACTAGATTATCACCATCTAGGCAGGCTCAGGAGAGTTTGACCATGATTGGTACAGGGGCACGTAATGTAATGTACTGTCCTGTGCTTGTCAGGAAAGCAGCAGGTGGACAAATGTGTATTGCGAGAAAGTTCCTAGTTGTGGTGCAGAGGACTTTGACGATGTCACTGACACCTTTGCATGGTGTACGCTGGCATTCTCACAGGCTGGGGTTTGCGCTTGGCAAGCATTCAAGTTCAATCTTGCTTGCTGACTATAGGGTCTTGGAGAACCAAGCAAACGCGGTGCCTTGATCAATAAGCTTGCTCAGAAAGTGCCTTTGTTTCATGTTTTAAACCTTCAGTACTAAGGGAGAAACAAGTATGCACAGAAGAGTTGGATATGTGACATGCCTTTGAAGGCCTAGCTACAAACACAAGGTGCAAAAAGGCAAGTTCTGTGTCATGGGACATGGATGTCAGCACCTTTGCCACGCATAACACTGGCAGGTCTGCCCCGTGTGTGCTGCATGAGGTGTGCCATAACATCAGAATCCCTTGCATCAAAATCTCCTGAGAAACTGCCATGGTACAACTTGGTATGGAAGCCGTTCATCCCTGCAACTGTGTAATCTCCTGAGACAGGTCACGATTGCAGCTACCCGCTGATGCTGCAGTTGCTGGGCCACTGAGCAAGATTCAGGTCAGGTTGATTCTCAGAGTCATAACCCCCATGTCTAGAACTTTGAGCTGTCCAGCAAATTTGAGACGTACACAACTGAGGTGAGGTACTCCAGCTTAGTTGAAGGAACTAGCCTTTTCTTTGCTTGCAAGAAGTCCAAACTTTGCCAGCCTGTGTCTGAGAGAATTTCCGGATCTGGACTCTTCTCAAGCCACATAGCCAAGAAAAGTTGGCTCACATCGTGACGCAAAACCAATAGTTCTCACAGGCACACCTCTCATCACTGGCAATTAGCTCACCCAGCAGGAAAATGGCAGCTTTGCAGCTCAAGCTTCAAGATGTGCAGGTCCCACTCCCAAGCTGCACTTACAAGCGCGTCTGCGACACCATGGCTGGCCAACATGAGATGTATATTGAGGTGAACTGCATGCTGCATATATCAGCTCATCAACTGTCAGGTGGATTTACAGGCAATGAAGGTTTTATGACTAGGAGTGCTACTAGTCTCTGCAACATGAACAAACCCAGCTGATTGCGCAAGCTCTCCAAGATCGAGGGCCATGTACTCAAGCAGCCAAGGCTCTGTACTTTTGAAAGCAGCGTATGCTATTGGGTTGCCCAGCACAGCTTTAAAGGATGGAGATGCTGGATTCATCTCCTGCAGCACCACAGAGCTCTGTACGTCAGCAAAGGCACATAATGCCCTGTGGTCCCTTGCACCAGTGGCAAAAAACATATGCAGAGCGCCTGCTCATTGCACAAGCTGATGCAAGCATGTTGGAGACCTGGAACATGACAAATCCGCATTGACTGCAGGGCTTACCATGATGGACAGCACTCCGCCTGGCTTCAGTACTCTGAACGCTTCCCTGACTATACTCTGAGCTGCTGACTGAGGTACCTCGTGGAACATAAGACATGCCGACACAAGGTTTTGGCTGGCGTCTGGCAACTTCGTGGCCTCGGCCGCAGCGTGCTGAAAATGGATTGGCTCTGTGCTCCCAGCTTCAAGCTGCAAGCAAAGTTTACTACATCATTATTGGGACAGCATGTATGTGCATAAATCTCCCGCTGAGGTGATGCATGCATACAACACAAACTGCATATGCTGCATAGATCAACTCAGCAATAAGGGTGGCTTGTAGGCTATCCACTTGACACATCATTTATCCTGCAATGGTTATATGATGCACCAGGTTGTTGACACTCAACTATTCTGGTTCAAAACACAACTGTGGTTTACTGCCGTCTTTGCAAAGAGCCAATGGTGCCACACCAGACACACTCTGCATGAAACACATTGTTCAGTTGCAGTCAGGGATGTTGAAGTGCAGTGCATTACCAGTCTGTGACGCTGATCATGCTTTGCAACAGTGATGAAGTAGGGCGACAGGTCTAGAGCTGTGATTTGGGCCTCAGGAAAGGCCTGATGTAGCTCCAAAGTGCTGAGGCCGGTTGAGCAGCCAAGGTCAACAGCATGCCTCACGTCTGTGTTGACGCACGCTTCTTGCATCAGCTGCTTCATCTTCATGCTGTAGTTGCTCCTCAGCATTGCATCACCCCTGCAAGCAAATCATGCAGCATGACTGTGATGAATGCGCATCTAAGAAGCAGTGTGAGAATCATCGGGTTTGACTATCACAGGATATTTTTGCTGTCCACACAGCAAAGAAGACGTGCCAGCAGGAAAATGAGCTGTCTCGAATGTCTGTGACTGACTGTCAACAGAGCATTCTTTGGCTTGCATGCAAACGTCAGTGCAGTATGCTGCGAGAGCTGCAATGCAAGCATGGTGGCAAGCAGAGGTTGCTACTTCATGCCAATAACCTAAAACATAGAAAGCAGGACTCACTCTGGATCCATGTGCTTCCGTTTGGGGTCCATTACAGTGGCATGGACAAATTGAGACACCATGTTAGCCTGTAGCATATTGAGAGACTGGTCAGGAATATGCATGTTGAAGCATGCATGCTTGATCAGGAAGTGCGGATGGGGGCAGGGAACGGGGACTCAAATTACAGTGCCAGTCCATCAGACTCATTCAGTATTTGACCAGGAGAAGAGTACCTCCCAAGCTGCCTCCCAGCACAGGTGCCCTGCTGGTATGCATGGAAAGAAGTCCGATAGTAAGCTGGTAGCTGCAAGCCTGGATCTTGAGCTTCCTGAATAGGCAAACATGCCTTCATTGATGCATTGAGAAGCAATCAAAAACAATTGGGAAAAAATCAGTATCTCAGCATGCGGAAATGTAGGTAACACTGACCTGTAGTTCTTGATTCCAGTCTGCAGCTGCCCTTAGCTTGGCAACCTCTGCATCAAAATCTATACCAAGCTTAGCCCCACGCTGTGTTATTTTGTTTCTCGCCTGCATGAAGCCCATGATGGTGTTATGTAGGACCATATGCATGTGAAGTGCTTATTGTGGTGTGATGGTGGCACACTTGTCTATGCATGGTCACAGCAGTCCAGAACGTCCAATGCACGTGCGTGGCAAGCAATCAGCAGACTCACACCTGCTCGACTGCAGCCGCATATACAGGAGGGAAATTGAACAGTTTCTCAACCGCTGCAGAAAGCAGAGAAGAGCGACCAGCCACAGCGGCTGCAGGTGCTGTGGCCGAGCACCTGGGCAAGGAAGACTGTCTCTGCCTTAGCTTCTCACTTCTTGCCTATATAAGCGCATGTGCTTACGTTGACTTTTCGTCTTGATCGGAGAGTTAAGGTTTAGGGACATATATTGAGTCGAGCCTCACCTGAAAGCGATCTGTGATAGGTCTCTGCCATCCTGAAGCAGTTTGTACAGCTGAGTTGGCCATTACACTGCTCGCAACAGCAAATTTGATGCAGCTCCGCAAATTCGCATCAAGTCGAAGGCAACGCAGAAGATCAGAAGGATGAGATCCTGCGTATTACGAAAACTTCAGACCATTTATGACTGAAATATGACTACAACCGTTTTGTTATGATGCTATTCCTCCTCGCAAAGCCTGGTCGACTCGCAGTGCGCAACAACCCCCTCTGCACACTTGGCCCTCACGCAACCATACGCGCCTTGAGTGGGTCCTGACATGCCTCATCCATGAGCTATGTGGCACAGTGTCTGATCGCTGTTTTGATATGTCCGGCTTCTCGGGTTTAAGTCAACTTGTGACACTACACAAGCGTGGGCACTCAAAGGTGGTCACTTGCCTGCGCGAAGCTTCTACAGGCAAGGGAGCCCATGTCAGCTGACAGCACGTCCACCCGTGTTGACGCACAGTATTTTCCAACTACTAGAACTACCGGTTGCCTGCGCGTGTTGCTTCTCAGTTGCTTTGCCACTGTTCTGACCGTCGGTCGGGCTGAGGACACTGCTTTACAGCTGCCACAAGAGGTCAGCCTCTCACTGTGTTGCAAAGTTAACCGGAGGAAACGAGAATGAACCGTTGTTATTGCTTCCTTCTCGGACGCTCAGTGTCACCCTTCAACGATACGATACGAGATGCAGGTGTCAAGGGCGCTTTCAGTACCATCAGGGCCCAGCAATGTCAGCCTCAAGCTAACAGCAGACAGGGCACAAGAAACACAAACAAGGTCAACAGATAATTCACCCTGGTTGGCAGACTACAAGCGAGCCAACACCTTGATTCCCAGCTCCTTGCTTCCGGAAAAGCAAACAACTCTTTTTTACACAAGAGCGTATAGGTAAAGCCACACAGCGGCATGTTGCAATCAAAGACCTGTCACAGAGCTTGCATGTTGTTGTACACTGCTTTGCAATCAGCACATCCCCATCAATGGTTGCTGGGTGCAGCTTGTATGACACCTTGTGCACCCACACAGGATCACAGGCCATGGCATTTTGCCACTCAAGCAGGGGTTGATAGATATCCAAGCTGAGGTGCTTGCCACCCACTGTCCACTTTTTGAGTATGAGGGTCGTGGCTTTCTGGTCACTGGCAGCGTGCCCACTCAGTATAGCTTCAATGACCTACTCCAGATGAAAGGTAATGCATCACCCTAGCAATGCATATGGACAAGGACGCTTGACCCTCTTTTGCTTGTATCTGGCATTGTACAATGGTACAGCACAGCAGGCAGGCCTGCATGCTGTGCCATTTCCTCTTGCTACCCATCAAGGGGCTTGCTCATGTGCCCTTATGCATGCTCTGCATGCTGTCTCCTTTCCTCCTTACGCTGCAACCTCTCAGCTTCTGGCCGAATGTAGCCTTGTTATATGTGCAATGAAACATCCTGCAGCAACACCTGGGCACTCTGAGCCTTGCTGTCTGATTCTTCTCACAATGTGTGACGGCATCTACTGAGATGACATTCCATGTGCAGATGAAGATACAGAGAAGCTGTGCCAGACAGTCTGCATGGTTCAGTACTATCCGCTGAATATGAAGCAGAATCTGACAGACTGCTCAGCATGCATCATCCAGCAGCCAGAAGTGGGGTACGAGCAGTACGACAATGTGCATGCAATGCTTGAGGTTCACATCAACAGGAGCTCCTTAATTCCTGAGGTCATGCGCCTCAGGTGGTTCCCAACCACATCTGATCCCATATTTGCTGATGCTGGCATTCAGGTAATGCCAATGGACAGCAGAGCGTATAATTTGCCACTCAGATTTTGCCATGAGATGCAATGTATTGCACATGTCCCAACCTTGCAAGACACCATCACACATGTTGTCAATATGGATCAGTGCGCCCATGGCTCTGACTATGCGGTCATGGCATCGTTACTTGCTGGAGCTGCCGACCACACTGTTGTGGTGTTGCAGAGGGAGTTGCCTCAACTAGAAGCACATTTCATTCAGAATGCACAGCTGGCGCAGTATGTCACAGAGTGGCATCCCTACAGAGCAGCCTCGCTTACAGTACAGGTGAGCATTGTGTCAGTGTCAATTAGTCATCGCATGAGGCAGGATGATGCTGCATGCATCTTGAACGCCCATCATGCTTTTCGCGTCATGGCATCCAACCCAAAGCTGCTGTGCGCATGAATAATGCAATGGTGCTGGGAAACTGACACAGCCTAATGCTTTGGTATCAGCCACTGATCATTGATGCCATACCCTGCTGCCAATGCTCAAGGTGTAAGCCCTGAATGGATCATGATTGGTGTACCCTGGCAGGACAGTGCACCGCTGCAGACCACTTTGCTGTGCTGTTTGCAGATTGAAGGGCCAAATGTGGCACCTCTGACGGTAGGCAAACAGAACTTGATAGTGTACGTACTCAGACAGCTGGAAAAGCATTTCTTTGAGGTCAACCAGTACTTCCGGATATACAACTGCAGCCACGACGAGAGTTTACAGCAGGCTAACATTTCTCTGGCCATTATCACTCATAATGACATCACTGTTGGACTTCATGTGGTGCGTGGCCTTGGCGTGCCCTGTGCATTCTGGCTTGTTGCTTAGGCTGCATCTTCCAAGAACACATGGGCATGACTTTCTGGTAGTGCCCGCATGCGTTTTCCCGCAGGTCAAGGCATACAGTATGTCTGCACGATGTGCATGATACAAGCACAATGAGATGTGTGGCTCCATGCGCATGATGCCTACAGCTATTGCTCAAGCTTCATGCATACTCATCTTTTGCTACTTGTGTTCATTGCTAGCATGACAAGATAAACGGCCTGCAATAGGGTCAGACAAAACCCAGAACAGACTCACTCGTTTCGTGGTGAACTTGTGTGCAGTTGACTATGTGCTTGCAGGTGGTTGTGTCATACTCACAGCAACTCCAGGACGGACTGATCAAGGAGGGGCTGAATGTGACCAGGCTGACTGTCAGCGGGCCCGACCCCTTCCCCAATGAAACAGTTGCTGACCAGATTGTGGAGCAGCTTGGTGAACCCTCCATCTGGACACGCTACAGGTGGGCTGCTCACCGCAGCTTCACATTCACACATTGAGGTACATGTAACAGTGGGGTTACATGTATCTCACTGGTGACCATGAAGGCTGCAACACAATGATGTTTTTGAGAAGGAGGTGATATAATGCACTTGCTCAAGGCACAAAGCCAAGATGCTGCTGGCACATTGTGCATACAAGAGTAGTGTGCCCAGTCTCCCACCAGCCTTCATGTATTGGGCTGCCTCTGGGAGCAATTGTACGAGAGACCCAAGTTAGTAACAGAAACTATTGAAGAGTCTCTTTGTCAATCACATCCAGAAAATGAAGATTCTGTTACGCTCAGCATGTCTGTGGCTGAGTCTGAGTCTTGAGTCCGTCATGTTTTTGAACTCATGTCTGAGCCCTGATGCCTTTGTGCCCAGGTTGTGACCCATACCCTGGATGACATAGCCTGAAGCAAGCTGTGATTTCTCATGTCAGTGATGCCATCTCAATGTCAGCAGCATCACATGTATGATGCTGCAATCTGCTGGCCGTCCTCCAGACACACTATGCTATATGAGCTAGCATTGGCTTTGACATGCAGGTCCCAAGCATCAAAGGTTGCAATGACAGGCCTAGCAGTGCTGATAGCTGGCGTTGCTGTATACTATGGAGCTGGAGCATTCAGGCAGCTCCCTGCAAAGCCAGAAGCCTTGCCTGTTGTCAATGGACAACTTTTGCAGCCTGCTCAGGTCTGCCCATCCTGACTGCACTGCGCAGCATGCAGGCTTCATCTCATTTCGCAAGATTTGCTCATGACACAAGTTCACTGAGAGTCTGGTTGTCAAAGTCAACCTGGACACGCTTCAAGTGGTGTTGCCTCCTGTTGTGGTGTACGCATACTGCCAGAATGAGGCTCATGTCTGTAGCAATGGCTGTTTTGCAGCATTGATCTCATGTTCAGCTGGCGCTTGATGATACGTGCTGCTGCCGCGGGTGCGCCGCCGCTCATCTCATTTTGGTGTCCACTGGTCTTGTTTCGCAAGCACGCCAGTACCAAGAACGAATTTTCAACCAAGGGACTAGAGTACAACAGCTACCCAGCAACTGAACATTGACAGCTCATCAATGTTGCTCAGAAAACAAGCAGGTTGCCTGTGATGACAGCAGGAACTCTCTGCTAGCCAAGGGACACATAGTCAGAGGCATAGCCAGGCACCTAGCTCAGCATGAGCTGGAAAGCGTTCAAATTGTTATTAAGCTGGTAACAAGGCAGTTATTCTGGACATGTACAGCTGCATGTGACTGGCTTAGGGTGGTGAAGCCTAAGCCTACTGCTTCATTGGATCTGAAGGCTTACTGTGGGGTGCAGAACGGTCAGTCAGGGCACAGCTATACAGACAGGAGCGCGCCACGCCTGGATGGGCCTGTGGACTTGTACACTGGGCCTCAGGCTAAGCGAGCCAATCTAGAGATCTGCAGGCGGCCTGATGGCACCCTTTGGCTGCTGGGGGAGGGTGCCTGTGGCAAAGTGTACAAGGTCCGACACAGACAGACAACAGACACAGACAGGCAACAGACACAGACAGATAACAGACAGACATCAGACATACCTGTGCTGAAAGTCTACACTAGGGTCACCTTCCAAGCGTGTTGCAAACCTGCCTCCGGCAGAGAATTATATTCAGCACAGTTCTGCATGTTCAAGCTGGAGCATGGACTTTGCCACAGCATGCATAGTTTGACTTTGTGTCCTTAGAGAGATAAATGGGGAGCTTTGTCACACTGAAATTCCTGCCACCAAAAAATCTGCAATGCTGTAGCAGTCATTCACGTGCTTTGCGGCCTTGTGCAAGCAGCATCAAGAGCTGAACGGATCATGTACTTCTCCCTGGAAGCCTACATGGCATCGCTGTGATACAACAAAGACATGCTGTAATTGTCGTTCCTTGTCAGTTCCATCTAACTAGTTTGCACTTGTGTAACTCTGTCCTGTCGAACTAGACCAGATCCCTGTCACACTGTTTGGCAGTGCAGGCCATGAGAGATGGTGTGCATCTCTTGTTTATGTGCATTGCTTGTTTGGACATTACCTTGTTAGTTTGCTCTTGTGTACTTTGATATGGAGTTAACTAGACCACAGCCCTGAGGCAGTGTTTTGGCAGTGCAGGCTATGAGGGATGACGTGCAGGAGGTAGCTGTGAAGGTGCTGGCAGCCTCCCAATTCAGCGGCATTGCAGAAGGCATCCAGCTGCAGGTCCTCAAAAAGGTTTGCTTCACTTGCTCAGCCAGCCCTCTGCAATCAAGCCATCACTCCCCTTGCATGCAGTCTTCCTTGCCGAATGCAGTTGCCCCCTGCATTCTGTTGCTGTTTTCTTTGAACAAGGGCTGTGCGTCCTGGCTACAAGCTCTTCCATGACTTGACATCTGTGAGCAGCACCTGCACTATCCAATGTGGTCAGGATGTGCCATGGTTCACATGTCAGGTTTGGCATGCATCACAGCAGGGAAGGCCTGGAGTTCGTCATTCAAACAACAGTCTGATAAGCTCAGCTTCAAGTGCACACTTGCGCTTCTGGCAACGTCATTCTGAGCCCTTCACTAACTGCCAGCTTGATCTTGGTCCAGATTTGAAACACTCCTATCACTTTAAGTATGGCTTGCACTTCATGCAGGAGATCCATCTGATGCATAAGCTGTCATACGATCGCAACATGGTGCAACTGTACGGCGCGTGTCTGGATTCCACCTGCCCCATGCTGGTACTGGAGTATATGGAGGGCGGAGACCTGCAGTCTTGTATACTGCAAGACTGCTATCCCAACAGCATTGGCGCCTTCCGCTGGTACAAGAAGGGTGGCAGAGTGGCACTGGATGTGGCCAAGGGCTTGGTCTTTTTGCACGAGCAGAAGGTGAGACTCAGGCATGAGTTCTTGTGTATCCTCATCGGTATGTGATCAGACCTTGTTGGCTGGATAAAGCCTTGCAATTTCTCTCACACTTTCTGTCTCCCTTATGCAATCTTGTCCACTAGTTCATCATCCGTACTGCCAGCAGCCGCCATAGACTGGTTGGTAGCAGCTTTGTTATAGCTGACTGGCAACTTATTCAGCTGTGCAAGCCGCACTTCTGTAAACAGCGTTGCCATGTTATGGTGTTGTCCCGCCATTCATCTGACTGTCTCTGTCAGTGTCATTGTCACTGCCAATGCCTCTGCTGATGACTGACAATGATCATGGTCAATTGAAATTATCAGTTGCTGAGTCAGTGCTATGCTCAACATGGTGCAGCACTGTGCAGGTAGTTCATAATGACATCAAGTCCAAGAACATACTGCTGACAAAGGATGCAGCTGTGGCGAAGATTGCAGATGTGGGCACGTCACGCATACTCGAGACGACAGCTTGCAGCCTGAGTGCACCTATGTTGTACACCTGGTGCTATGCTGCACCAGAACAGATCAAGGGCAGCAGGGGCGAGTGCACAGTCAAGGTGAGCCCTCCTGAAAGGCACACAACATCTATGTGTTTTTGATATCAGACGCTGATGTTCTGACAAACATCTGAAGTCTTCGCTTAGTGATGCTAGGAGTTGCAGCAGGTTCCCAGACATCAGCGTCGCAGCGTCCTTGCATGCAGGACCAGCTGCAAAGAAGTTGTGTGGTTGACTGATTGTCAATTGTGAGTGAAACATGGTTGTAGGAGATGGCTTGGTGCCAGTTTCCTTGTCATGCAGCATGCTGTCATCACTCTGATGTGTCTGCCTTTCCTTTGCTGAGGTGCAACTCCCAGCTTGGTTAGCTCAGGAAGTGTGATGTGGTGCAGGTTGACATGTTCAGCTTTGGTGTTGTGTTGTGGGAGATTGCGACACAGGACATGCCCCGCAGGGGCTTCTTGCGCCCCACCAAAGTCCCACAGGAGTGCCCTCAAGTCATTGAGGACCTGATTGCTGCTTGCCTTCAAGAAGAAGCTGCAGGCAGGCCCAGCGCCAAGGAAGCTTGCAAGATCATCCTGTCAACGCTCCACCTGCCAGACCCTCTTGATGATGATGGCCCCACAGCGTCACCTCCCTGATCATGATGACGGCAATGCCCATTCTGTGCCCATATTCATTTCTTGATTTGGAATGGCAGATGGTGGTGATGGTGCAATCAGTCCTGATGATTCTACAGGGAGGCAAGCCGTAGGGTTTGCAGCTGCCATTGTATTGAGTGGTTTGTTGGTTTTGATGCAGTGAAGATGTTGCTCAGCAATGAGAAGTGTATTTATTAGCAGCAATGTGTTTCTTCTTGATGAGTACAAGAGATGCACAAGTTTATCACCTCACCGGACTGCTAGTGTTGCCAACATGCATCCTCCATGTTGAGGGACTGCTAGTCATGCTAGCTGTCATGAGAGTTTGGCTCTCATAAAGCGCAGAGTCAGGATCCTTCTTATGGAAGTTTTTTTTTGTAGGTCATCAGTGTCAACCAGCAGTCTTGCCTTTGCTTTTGTTTTGGTTTACAGTTAGTCACCATGGCTTCAGCTTGTGAACACTTGAATACAAGACCTTGTGACACTTTCTTGCTTGGTCCTGAGCAATTGATGCAGCCTCTGCTACATGAGACGCTCCGCGGTGTTGCCTGTAGCCCGTTTCTTGCCCTGCTGTGTTTGTTTCCGAAAATCTGTGACAGCATGCCTGGTGGAGCAGATGTCTGATCTCTTCTGTATGCATTTTACAACAGTTAACATGGCTAGCAGTAGAAGTTTATATTTGCGTTTCAGATACCAGTAGATGCGTGTCACATCACAGCTCATCATTTCACCAGTTGCTTTCCGGTCATCAAACTTTTGACTAGGGCACGGCATCATAGGTGTGAAGGTGATCAGTGAAACATGCATGTATGTCGTGCATGTGCATGTCCAGCTCATACCTGGTGCTATCCCACCACCCATCAGGCCGATAGCATACGTGTGTCACACACGTATTTACACGACATGACATAGCGCCGCAGGCTATTGTATCATCAATATGGTAGGAAGTGTGTACAGCAAAGTACAAAAGGCGAAGAAGCAGCATAGTCCTGCGGATGCTTCTGTTCGTCCAGTAGGCGAAATCATGTGTTATAAGGCAGCATGCTGTCAGCTACAATAGCTTTGTTCACGCTGTGATTGATCTATGTACCTAAACTGCATACTTGATCTCATTGTTGGGCCAAGCATGCACAAAACGGGGGGGGGGGTAACAGACGGACAGTTGCTCCTGCAGACTGAGCCAAGGTCTGGATCATGGCAATATGCCCAGACCTTGGCTCTGACCTTGTATCTGTGTAAGTACTGTAGTATTTGCACAATGTCATGGCGGCATGGCTTGAACAGCATGGCTTGAGAGCGCAGTTCCAGTGAAGCCGCGTTCTGGCTGGGGCTGTCCGTTGCTAATGCTCACACCAAAGAAGCTCTCGAGGTCTTCATCATCATGCTCATGCGTGTTGATGACCACAAGCTCCTCATCTGGCAATATGGAATGATCTACAAATCCCATAATGAATGTAAGCACAGCATCCAAGGCCTCTATATGCACAGAGGACTGCCAACAACACATGAAACAAGCAGAAGATTAACCAATCAGCACCAAGTTGCAGCCTATTGTCACTGTCAGCATGCATCAGCATGGCAACAAAGCAGCTCACCTGCCAGTGTGGCATCATCATCACTCACAGGCTGCCACTGATTGTTCCGGAACAGATGTAACAGCGTGTTGCGAGGATGGACATTCAAGGTCTGCACGATCTTGAGCTTCAGGTCGTGAATGGTCTCATCTGCACTGACTTTGATAGGTGCTCTGCCTTTGCGCACTCTCTTGCTCTTGCGGTCACCTACAACACCTGTGGTCTGAGCTACGCATCAACATAGCGACTAGCACAAGGGTGTCCCAGCAAGCTGTGCTTGCGGCTGTGTGCTTAGCCTGGGGCTGATGTGAGTATGCCAGGCGGGCATAACAGTACTGCGAAGCTGCCAATTGCACTGTGCATCACTGGACAACACATTGAGAGGCCAGCCATGGGCTAACCTGTCAGGTTTAGAGTGTCTGGCTTGAAGTCGGCTTGTGCAACAAGTTCTACCATGACCTCAGCATCCTTGTAGACGAGGCGCGCCGCCAGTGCATCTGCCTCTTGCCGCTCAATGGTGTCCTCACACACAGGCGGGTTGCTGTGCAGACTGGCAGCCTGAGGCATGGTGGCAGGGTGTGCCTTCTGCACATCTTCCAGTACATTGTCTGAGATGACACGCTCATCGGGCCTTGCACCCTCCACACGCACAGTGTTGCCATCCATGGAGATGTCTAGCAGGTGGAGAGAAGCCTCAATCTGCCTGCATAGCACAACCCAACTGAGCTGCTGGACCGTCCACGCCTGACCTGTTCCTGCCTGGTAGGAACCACTGCATGCAAAGCCTGTTTGTTTTGTGCATGCATGCACCATGGAGGTCTTGAGTGGATTCAATTGTAAGGAAGATCTCAGACGGATAACTTGCTGTACCTGAGCTGGCCTTCCTGTCTGGCAGCATGCCTGGCAAGGATTTGGAACCAGTCAGCGGTGGACACCACCTCAAACATACTGCTCTCTGCATCACTCTGCATCCACTTTCCCCGCCTGCATGCAGGCAAGTTGCAGTAAGGAGTGGTCATCCTGCAGCAGGATACACTCGTGCACACTCGGAATCGCCACACACCAGCATGGCTATTGCATGCTTGCTGAACCGCTCTGGCATGTTGTGCTATGTGACCGCAACTCTTCAGCAGTGCATTCCGAGTGCAGCTGTGCTGTGCAGTGCTGAGAGGCATTTACTGTGCTATCATACCTGTGAGCAAGGTCTGGAAGCTGATACGCAAGCCTGGCATCATCACCAGAATGGCAGCCACAGAACAGGGCTTGGCAAGCCTCAGTCAGGCTAGGGGGCAGAGGAGGCAGGGCTGCCCCCTGTGGCCTGCCCCTCTTGGAGGCACCATTGACATAGGCCCTCCATAGCTGTAGCCAGAGGCGAGGCATGAGGGTGTAGGTGGTGCCTGGCTCCAGGTAGAGGGGCGTGCCAGCAGCCAACTGAGCAGCTTGCATCCGCTCCTCTTCAGCTTCTGAGGCCAGCACCTGGTGCATGCAGAGTCTGCTTGGGGGCAGATGCAGGTGTATACCCTTAACACGGCATGGAGCAGAGCAAGCAACTCTTGTGGCATCTGGGTCATGTTGCAGGATGCAGAATCCACTGCAACTTGGTGACACGGACAGATGAACACTGTACAAAAGGGAACGTAACTCTGATGTTGCAGCCCTTGCAGAACGCCTCTTTGGACTGCATGTCTGTGAGTTGTGTTGCAGCACCCACCTGGCCATTTGCAGTGGTGACATCGAGCTCTGCCAAGCAGTCTCGGCACTCATGGCTTGATTGCGCTGGGAACTCATGCAAGGGCTTTGCAAGCTCTGCAGACAGCAGGAAGCAGCCAGTGAGCAGCTTTCGAGCAACAGGTCAGTGCTTGCATGGCACATTCAACATGCCATAGGTCAGGTTTATGCTGTGATCTGACGTGATTTAGTGTTGCAAGAAGACGTGCAAGCCCTGCTTTGGCACAGAGTACAAATAAGCAGTACATTGCAGTGCAACAAGGTGAAAAATCATTGTTGCTGATTTGCCCCTTCAAACACAAGGAATCAATCCATACCTTGCTTATCAGCCGCAGCATGCACAGAGTTACCATTGCTGACAGGCTCTTCTTGCACAACATCCAGCATGACCACATCCGCCCTGCATGCCAGACCACATGCATCAGGAAACCCCGTGCAAACCAATTGAAAGTTCAGAAGTAGATACAAAACCTGGGCCTTCTGTGTCTCAAATCACATCCCTTTGCTTTCACCACTGCTGTGTGAGGCGAGACTGCATGCAAGCTTACTGAGTAGTGTGTGCAGCAGGTGCAGGTACAGAGGAGTCCGGTGCCTGCTGCAGCTGGCGCTGCTTCTCTGCCCATTTCCAACTGTCCTTAAAGTAGTCCCACAGTGGTGGGGGCACAATGGCGCGTTTGGCTCGTGGCCCCAGGGCTGCTGGTAGCAAAGCCCCATGAGGACAACTGATGCTGTCTGTTGGGGACAAGTTGCTCATGCTGCGGCCTTGCTTCTTCTTCCAACCTCTGCACAGCACATGGTTATAGATATCTGCACCAGCCATGGTGCTAAGCAATTCGACAATGATTGTGTCGTTGACATGGTGCAGCACCGCTTGAGGTGGCAAACATAACAGCTCTGCAAGCAGCCAGCAACAGTCCCAAGGGACACTACTGCTTGGCTTTCTTTTGTGACGTTGCATAGAAGTTTTGCAGAAGAGGAATACGACTACACAGGCTGCAAATTGCCAGGTGAGTGTTGTACAATGACTCAGGCCAGCCTGGACAGCATAAGACATACTGCAGCCAGGTTTTGGACACATAGTAGCCATAGGACACAGATGCACTATTTGTCTCTTGCTCATCCAGGCCTTCAGCAATGGCCAGAGCGCCTTCCCTGGCCTGCCCCTGCTCATCAGCACTGGCCACAGCATGTAGCATGTCCATGAGGCACAGTGTGCACATATCACTGGGACCCAACTCTGGGCCTCCTCTGCACCTTGCCAGCAAGTGTTCCCAAGCCACCACGCTGATGCGCTTCATCTCTGCATGACGCAACTGCTCAGACACAGAGCCTTTGTTGGTGGGAGGCCTTTGGCAAGCACTGCAGAAACAAGCATGTAAGACCTACAGGCAGCAGGATGCCTGGAAATTGTAATGTAAATCCCATGTGGTGTGAGAGAACAAGCATCTGCATCTGACGCACATGGCATACCTGCAGCTATTGGGGGTACAAAACGCGTTGCAACATGAGAAGGTCTAGGCAGTACCATTGCTGTAGCAGTTCATGCATTCAGTTCAATGAAATGCCGTTGCCTTGCCTGCCACAGACCTGAGGTCTTGTTGGGCAGAAGCTTGCCATGTGGACATTGCAGAGCTGAATTGTCGATGCTTGTCAGCTCTGGATCACTATCAGCCCATCTCGCCAGCCAGTCTGCAGATATGAATCTGCACCCACACTTGTGGTTTGAGCATGCCTCATTGCCAGGTTGCAGACTGCCACAACCGCATCACTCAACGGATATGTGAATGTTGCCTGTCAACTTCTGCATGCGCCACCACTAACAGCGATACAACAGCAGGATGAAAATTTGCATTCGGTGGCAAAGGATGCTGTCAGCTAGCATTACCTGCAATCCGTCTCACCAGGGGGCACAGGGGCAAGATCCAGAATGCCCCTCACGTCAGCCTGCTGCTGCACGACCGCTTTTTGGACCTGTTGCTGAGTGGTCTGCACTGCCAACCACGTTGTGAATAATCAGCTGGTCTCATCAATTGTGATCAGTTAGTCTTATCAATTGTGGAACACGTTTGGTAACAAAAGCAGTCAAAGCTGAGTCATGAGAGAGACACGGAACAGCATACAGTGACGGCAATAGGGTCCAGCATCAATGATGAGGCATACCTCAAAGTTGGCACAGGCAGTCTCAAATTCTTGGTTCTGCTCATCAATATACTGCTGCAGGCTGCAAGACAGCACATGTGCATCGTCAATGGACATGCACAGGCATCAGCAAGCATCAAGTATGTGGAATGCAAATCCTGACTTGGCGCTTTGCGCACCAGCATCTACACCAGTCAACAGCAAGCAGTGCTACACAATCAATCAACTCATCATCTGAACATTGTCAGCAAAATGTGACACACACACTATGATGGAGCTAATCTTGTATGCGTAACATCAATGGGCTGTATACAGAATCAGCAATGAGTAAGCAGTGTAGTCAAACCCAAGACAAGCACAGCTAAGCACACAACGTGCACAGCTGCAAGGTGGTAGAACAGACACACCTGTCAGGCAGTGCTGCTGCAGGCACAGACTGCTGTGGCTGCCAGTCGCGCTTCTTATACAGAAGCATGTAGGCATTGCTGGAGGTGATATCGGGTGGAGGCGTGCTGTGCGGGGGTGTGCTGGCTCTGTTCAGATGACCATTGCTGCTTTGTGCAGCATTGTCATCAGCAGGTGCCAGCATAGGCTCTGGAGTGGACTCCTCATCGACATCATCCTCGCCTTTGCCAGATGCCTTTCGCTTTCGACCCTTGCCCTTTGGCTTAGACTTGCCCTTCTCTGTTGACTGCATCTGCAACAAAGCCTTGGCTTCTCTTTAATTGCTGGCTGCTTTGAGAGGCAAGCAACTTGAGACAAGCATGCTTGCCTTTAACAGTAAAACGCAGCGCAGACTTGAAGTCAGCTGTTTGCAGGACCTTTGTAATGTACAGACTTGGCCAGAATATGGTGTGCGTCAACAAAATTGTTGGATATCTCACAGTGAAGCCGTGCAAAGCATGCCCACCTTCCTGCCTGAGGGCACAGGATTGGGCGCAACACCATGGTCTGCCTTCTCACCAATGGGCCCATCAGGCATCACTGTCACTGTCTCATCATCAAATCGCCACCACTTCCTGGCACCCTCCTCATGAACGTGTGCAACTGCAATGAAGGCCATGTTACTTATACTCAGGTTGTCACATGTCCAGCCTGTTGTCACATGTCCAGCCTGCAAGCTGGGAAACAGCACTATGCAGAGGTGGCAATGATCCATTACCATAATGACCCTGACTGGCAGAGGAGCCCTTGTGTATCAGGATGGCTTGCAGGTCATACACCTGCACCCCTGCATCAAGAGATGCGTCCACCGGAGACAAGTAAGGTCCCAAGTCAATGCTGAGCGGGAAACTGAACTTGTCGCTAGCCTTGACCTTCATCAGCTTCTGCATCACAGACACACAGGCTACAAAGCACATCATGCAGGAAGTGGTTTTCCAAGCAAGGAGGTTCCTGTTGGATGTAGTAAGGCAATCTTATGCAGCATGACAGTGTAAAGGAGCTTTTGTGTGAAACGTGGCAACGTCGTACAAGCTGCTGTGCTGCACCGCCAGGTGAAGTGTGACATGACTGCACAGCAAGTTGGAACATGAACAGTACAGGCTGAGCGTAAAGCCAGTAGTCACCTTCATGTCGAACACAAAGCGCTGCAGGGACATGCAAAGGTAAGGTGGCAGCTGCCGCAGACACAGCTGACGAGTAGCATCCACCTTCTTGCCACAAAAGTCACAGTGGTACTGATTGTCCCCAGACAGCTCTTCTTTGCACAGCATGTCGGCCTGTGATTGCAGTAAAGCTGCAAGTTCGAACCAAATATGGCTGACAGCTTCACGGTATAGCGCTCAATGCACAGCTTCCCCAGAAGTTGCAAATGTGAATGCATATGTTTGATGGCTGCCATAGTAACTCAATCTGTGCCTCTCAGAGCAGTGGTTTGGAACTGCTGTGAGCACACTTGCTTTGCCAGACACAGTTGGCACAAGTATGTAAGCAAGGCTGTTTATGAATCTGCTGAAATATGGATGTTGTCAGGTAGGAACAGCTACATACCAGGCTGTGGCCAAGAGCAGGAGATCCCTTGACCTGGATATCCAACTCATAGAAGTGTGTGGCTCTATTTGATCCTCGTGAAGCGCGACCACAGGCCTGAGCAATGAAGTGTGGCCAGCATCAATTCATGCTGACTGCTAGATGTTCACGCATGCACATGCACTTTTGTTGAGCAAGCAGACCTTCATGCAACAACACAGCCAAGTTGTTGCTTATGACTCTGTACTGAGATGTCATAAGTTGCATTTCAACAGAGCATGTGGCAGACAAGCTACAATGCGGCCTCTTGCCTTGCAGATGGTTTCATAGGCATAGCTGCCTCTGAAGAGATCAGGTACCAAGCTCTGTACAGCCTGCAGATTTGTGAAAACACCCAATCATCACAGCAATCTGCACTAGGTTATTGTTTTATGCCTGGCATGCGTGAGACTGCCATACGCTGTAGCAACTATACAACACACCATGCGCCAGATCAAAAGCACAGCAAGCCAACCAAAGAGGTCACGCATCACAAACTTGTGTTGTGCTGAAAGCAGTAGTTGACAAAACTGACTGGTTGCCCTGACTCTGCAAGTTTGGTCTCAAGCAAACTCAACAGCAGCTTCAAAAATTCCTGACCATCCTGCAAAGCATGCAAGGTATTGCTAGCATGAGAACGACTGCAAAGCGCAGAGACAGTTGAGCAACAGGCTGTGCATACCTGCTGTATGGTATGATCCAAGTTGAGGGCCTGAGCAAAAGCTTTGGGATCAGCACTGAAGCGTGGTCCAGATTGCAACTCCACAAAAAGTCGCCTACAGCAAGTGTTTTGAATGTTGTGCTGCATGTTGCAAAATGCCTAGTTAATATCTGACATCCACAACATTACCTGATATGTCCAAGGATGACATCATCTGCTGCTGGAGCTGCAATCTGATACATCGAGTTTCTGAAAATTGGAGTCATAAAAAGACATTGCAATGCGCTGTTCACATAGCATGTGTTGCCAAGGTTGTTGAGGCCACATGGTAAGACGGCATCCTGCACCAGTACCCGCAGAGCTCAGCTTCAACTTCAGCGCAGAAGCAGCAGTGGCAGAGTAAAACCTTTGCACATCTGCTCGTGATCAAGACACACACTTGTCTCTTCTGATCTGAGAGATTGGCTCCCAAGTGCATAAGGCCCTGAGGCTCCTTCTGCCATAAGCCTTTGCGTCGAAATGATCCAGCAGCAGGGACCACTCCACAGAGGCAGTTGGGATTGTCTTTTCTAGACTTGCAGGCCCCATCACAATGTCTGTTGGCTTGCAAGATGCGCAAGATCTGCTGCTGGCTCACAGCTTGACCACTGTTGAGATCTTGCTTCAAGCTAAGAGCTTCGCTGATGTCTAAGCCAAAGGCTCCCAAAGCTTTCGAGTTGTTTTGCTTGCCTCGTTTCATGCAAGAGCAGCTTGTGCTGGCATGTGCTAAGCCGTGTGCAAAAGAGTCCTGGCTGTGAAGAACTTCTACGCAGCGCCGGTTACCTGGGATTGATCGAACAGTGGGGGAAACGGCAAAATCATGCGCGGCCGCGGTGATGAAAAATTGCACACCAGTGTTATGCCAACCTCAGCAGCAAATGCATACGGTACCAACTTCAGGGTTATACATGACAGTTGGATGCCAGCTTGTCGAGCTTTGCATAGCACAGCATTATTGCTAATTGTCTCGACACCTTTTACAGAAAGCCTGAACACCCCACCCCGGGACCTGGTCCCCCGGCCACCCTCAGAGACCTGCTCAGACAAAGTGCACCTGGCTGTGCATGCCTGTTCGACTGTGATGTGTCACATAGTTCAACAGGCATGCCCAGCAAGCTGTCTAACAACTCTGTGCACAGTACTGGTGCAGAGTCTTGAAGGTAGACAAATGCTGAGCACCCAAGAGCTGGGTGCATGTTGCAAATTTCTTATCAGGCGAGCATGCTCCTGAGACATGTTTAATGCATGGAAAATAGCGAGGGCAAAACTGCACGTCACTGATTCAGTTGAGATTGCAGTCATGGTTGTTGCCCCTGGATGCACACCCTCAGCATGCCTGGTGGCACCAGTACTACCCGAAAATGGGTTTCGCCCTTTGGGGCCTCCTGTGGCCAGAACAGTACTTTAGGACTGAAAACTTGCGGATTTTTGCCAATTTCCAACTTGCATTCCCTGGGCAGTCCCATGCCATATCCTGCATCCCTAAACCCTAAACCCGAAGCCATTGCTGAGCGCAGACAGTGCTTCTTTGCAATTACTGATATGACATATAACCACTTCATCCTTCTCCTTGTTGAGGAGATCAGCCTATAGATAGCTGTAAACAATCTGCAGCAGTTATAGATCACAGCGACCAAAGAAATGATACATCCCTTGCTTGAATGCACTTTTGCAATGGGTCAGCACAAAGATGAGACCAGATCAATCAACAAAGACCTTCAGTGAGTGAGTCAATGTCTGACTGTTTTGTCATGTCTGGCTTGCCTGCCATCCCTGACATTTTTTTTTCATGGCTATGAAGGTCAAGCATCATCCAGCTGGCTGAGGATGAGGAAGGGACCAAGCACACAGATCAGTCAGGTAAACCAGCTACACCCCTGCTGATATCTGTACCGTGCAATTTTCATCCCAGTTTTTCATCAAATGCATTTTTTTGGTTCAGGACGTCATCAAAGTGCGTATAGTGTTCAGACATGAAACCACTGTATGCATTCTTGAACAGTCATCCTATAGCTGACAACAGTCTGCTTTATTTGGAGAGCGCAGCGAACAAAATACATTTTCATCGGGATGAAACAGTGGCACCATCAGGTGTTCATCCAGGCCAGCAACGCTTCCCAGTCCTGTTTCAGCATGCTTTCATCCTGCAGACTTCATCCTGCTTCATCTAAGGATTGCTGTAAGACTCTTGTGACTTGATCATCCGATGATGAGCTGCTGGCAGACCCAAGAAAGAGTTCCAGGCACACAGATCAAACAAGTATAACAGCTACACCCAAGCTGGTCTCTGTCCGTAACAATTTGCGTCCCATTTTTCATCCCGTGCCATTGTCATCTCACACTGTCATCAAGGAGTGGCAGTGATAAAGTGTTTTGTACAAGTCTGACATTATTCCACTGTGTGTTTTCCAGATCAGTCATCCTTGGCTGTCAACAAACTGCATCCATAGAGCGCAGCAAACAGTTGAAACTTCACCCCCTGCTTCTCCCCTGCTCTAAATCTTCCCATGCAATTGTCTTCCCTCACTGTCACCAAGTTGATCCTAAAAAAGACTGATGATGCAACATTTGTATTACTAATGTCTGCAGTCAGCTTAAGCAGCGCACGAAGCAAGTTGCTTGTCGTGCAATACAAGCGTCTATTCAACAATCTGTGTTATTTGCTGAACGAGAAACTAGGTGTCACTCCTGAGGTCGTCCAACAGCACCGAAGCGAGAAAGGTTAGCTTCGCAATCCCTTGAGCCGCTGCTGCTCGACTGTCTAGAGATTGCGAGGGCGTGGCTGTGTGGCCTGTCCATGCCCTTCGAAGGATATGTTACATTGCAAAATTGTTGCGTCGGCCCGTCGCGTCCCGAGCACTGGCGAGCCTGTGTACAATGCATGCCTGCAAGTTGGCATGCAAGATCTGGAACAGTATAGTTGCAAACTTTCAACAATTGATTTCCCTTACATATTCTCCAACAAGGCACACCTTGATTTGCAGGGACCATGGCACTGAAGGGGGCCCTGTCTATGGGCAGGCTATCAAACAGTATGGTCAGCAGACAGGTTTGTCAAACTGCTGCACAAATGTTCCTCTTACAGTATGCCTTGCTCTTGGGAAAATCTGATAGCAATGCGTAGTAATGCAGGCCTTGCAGAAGCCTAGAGCCTGTATTCCCCGGCGTGCACAGTCATTCAGCAGCAGCGGAACTGTTTTGGCCTCAATGCCCCCTGCTGGTGGACCACAGCCATCTCCTGCTGGCATCCCTGAGACTAGAGGCACGTGTCAATGTCTAGCTTGTATTTGCGCAACAGCATACCTCGGCTGGCCAGCTATGTGCTGCGGCTTTGCTCAGCTGACTCATTGTGATGCTGAGTCTCGTCCCAAATCAAGGGGTGTTAGCAGCTGTGTTGGAGCATATCCTGCTTTGTCATTTCACAATCAACTTTAACAACATGATTGACTTGGTTGTAAGAAATTTCTGTTCTGGGTGTGGTCCAGAAAAGACTGCCTGAGGATGGGCATGATGTTGCAGGCAAGCACGACTTAGTGGGGCAGCTGCTGGCCGCCAAAGAGGCATCTGGCAAGACCTTCACCCAAATCTCCACGGAGATTGGCCTCACCAACGCTTTCACCGCTCAGCTGTTCTACAACCAGGTGAAGCCCTCTATGTTTCTCACACAGATGCAGCACAGACGTGTCCCAGCAGAGCTGGTGCTAGAACTGATCAAGTGAACCAGGTTTTGCACAGCACACCGATGTGATTGGCCTACATGCTACGTCAGACTTGCAGCAACATTGCTTGTTGGCAGCAGCAGCCTGATTTTGCAGACTGTAGGAAGTCTTTTTCGACACGCTGTGCTAATTGGAGCTGTGATGTGGGTGTAGGCTCAGCTGAAGTCAGGTAGGGAGGAGGTGTTACGCAAGGCGTGCCCTGCTCTGACTGATGAGCTAATCGCAGCCATGAAGCGTGCTCCCATGCGTGGCTTTGATCCCTCCATCCTCAAGGAGCCCCACATCTATAGGTCATACCCTAACCCACCACTGCCCTTCAAGCTGCAACTGCAACCTGAGCGCATCACAACTGCAGCATGCAAGATCTTGATACAGTTGGGCATACAGGTCCTGATGCTGACATGGCCAGCGTCGTGTACTGGTTGGCCTGCTTCTTTGTTTGCAGAATGACTGAGGCAGTGACACACTATGGTGAAAGTATCAAGGCCATCATGAACGAGGAGCTGGGTGATGGAATCATGAGTGCCATTGATATGTATGCAACGGTGAGAGCGTACCCCAACGCATGTCAGGCGGCGCATCACACGGCATTGTCAAGTGCTGTGTATCAGTTGAAGTAACACAGATTTCAATATCCGTGTTTGAGATCATGTGAATTCTGGTAGCCCAATATGCAGAAGCAATGTGAGGGTGTTACTTCAATGTGAGGGTATCATTTTCAAGTGGATGTGTACAGCCGATTTCCCTTACTGCAGATTGATGTGATCAAGGGCAAGGCAGGAGAGAATCGCCTGGTCATCACACTCAATGGCAAGGTAGGACTCCAGCTGATGGTCGATTTACGTACGTGCAATACAGTATTGCCCATGTGTCAACCAGGCCAGCACCTCCTTCGTGCTTTTTGTGCTCATTCAGTGGGTCTGGCCTCAGCAGTTTCAAAGAGTGCATGCTGATGTGCATAACAAGCATGCCATGCTGTGCTGCTGGTACTGTACACATGACTTACTGTCAAACAGGGCAGTAGCAGCACTGCCTCACTGCTAAGCAAAATGTGTCTTGTTGCTGCAGTTCCTCCCTCACGTGGAGCAGGTGTCTGAGGATAACACTGCTAAACCCCCAAAATAAGCCTCTTATCATGGTGTCGTTCTTGTATTGCCAGGGTCAGTGTATGAGCTATACTTTGTCACAACATTCCTCATTGAGTCTTCATAGTGTTCAGCTGCATTGGCTTCAAGTGTGGTGTAGTCCATGGAATTATACAAGCAGTGTGTGTCTGGCTCTACAGCACCTTCGACAGCATGTGTAGGTTCTGCAGTCTTGTGTTTTGCTGGTCTCATTGGTGTACACCAGCGACTACAGAAGTCAAAGCTTTGTTTGCTGCGTAAGGTCCTCGCACAGGGGCACATAAGCAGGCTGCATGTACTGAAAATTATATCCATGTGTCCACACAAACATCTATGTGTCCACAAAAATGGCTGCATTGCCTGTGCATGCACGCTCTACCTACGCTGCATTGACGCTGCTGCAGTCAGGCTCTTGAGTCTGTAGGTCCTGCTGACTGAATGTGTGCTGTCTGCGAGTCTATAATGCAGGTGTTGCAAGCACAGCGTAAGACGTGCCATGATGACTGTAATTCTAATGCTCAAGCAGGCCATTAGTTCGTGCAGGAGTAGGCTCTGGTTTGTACTGAAATGCTGTCTCTGCATGAGCTGCCTTGTAAGGCTGCGCAGGGAAATAGATGCGCTGACACAGATGTTGATGCCTAACCACCAGCGTCTGCCATTCTCTAGCTAGTGGTACATCTTTGTGCATTTGCACAGTATTGTCCATGTGTACTAGATCGCCATGCTGAACTCCAAAGTCCTCCAGATCCTGCTGAGAGGTGTACACAAAGCCAAGATGACGCCATGTGGTCTTGACAATTGGGTCATCTGTGCTACATAGCAGCAGACGGGGGACATTGAGAGATCTTGCCACCTGCAAGCATGCAAGGACATGAGACCAGCATGACAAGCAACTCCTGTACATGTCTCAAGAGATGTGCACAGCACTAACAACACACTACCATCAAAGCAGCCAATGATTCAAGATACGACAGCACACTGATTCGATGCATACTAACACCCAAGAGCTGACACAGTACAGCTGTGGCTGACCTCCTCAATGGCTTCAACTAAAGCTCTCCCATAACCCTTTTTCCGCTTTGATTCAAGTGTTGCAAAAAAAGGAACCTATGTAGAACAATCAGTGTGAAGATATAGTACAGCAGGAACACCAGTAGTTGAACAGCCTGTAGCCATGGCCTATACATGTTCAATGAGCCACATGCAGTGCGCTGGAAACTTACTTCCAGGTACCCAAGGCTGACTCTGATTGTGGCGGCACAGACAGGCTTGCCATCACATAACAAGACTGGCCAAGGATTTCTGGGAGCTCCCAATCTGCGGGGCTTCTTGGAATGCTCCTTGTCAAATAGACCTGGGGCTGGCCAATGTGGCCGGAAGCGAGGGACTAACACAATTGTTCTGAAGCCGCTGAAGTCCTGCAGGTCATAAAGCAAAATTGCTGGCAACTCGAAAGGCAAGACCAGTGCAGACTATCGATGCTCAAAATGCAGGCAAGCTTGCTTGCATACCAGCTCATCCAAAGCTTGAGACCCTTGAGCTGTTACTGTCCAGTCCAAATATTCATGGATGGTAGCTGCACGAGGCAGCTGTGCATTCTTGGTGCCAGGCCTAGGAGGCCTGGCTTGACCTGTCTCAAAACTCTTGAACAGGTAGGGCACGTCTGAACGTGCTTGCTTTGACCCGTCTAGTTTGTTAGGCTGCGAATAGTCTCTGAGCTCGTAGTACACGTTTGGCCGGCCGGCAAGTTCGATAGGCTCGTGACAGGGTAGCTCGTTGGCTCTGTCCCGAGCTGCCAAGAGTTGTGAGTGTCGTAGTCGGTTGGATTCCAAGGTCTCGGTATCAGACGCACCCATAGACTAATATACAGGGTACTTGCTCCCTATTGATCATGCCTAATGGCGCAAAAGGCGAGCTAGGTGATGCAGAGCAAATTTTGGTGCACGCCAGAGGCTGAGTGCGGTGATCTGTACCAATATAAAGCATGCAAAAGGGAGAACCTCGAATTGCAAAAAGAATCTGCAAACACCCAACGCAATCTCCGGAATCTTTTCTAAAATGCTGCGAGGCTTGAGCATGCACGCAGGTTGGCGTCGGCCTTGCTTGCAGCGTTCAACGCTGCAGTTCGAGGCACATGGGACATAATCAATACTTGCCTACTCATGAGGGGGGGGCTAGATGCCGGGAGCTCTTTAAAACACTTATGTGCATGACCTACTTATCATTTGATGTACGCAACACATTCTCAAAGCCTACGACCCTACTGCAACATGCATGCTTAGCAACACTTGCACTCCACTGACTGGTGGCCTGATGGTCATCTTCATGTTGCAATTGCCAACTAAGATCGACCTGGACTGGACATGCTGAACACAACACAACTGAAGCTGGAACCCCCTGAATGTGCATTTGCTGCATCACAACCTCGTACGTAGCAACTAGAGAGCTACTGAAAATTCAGAAAGCGATACTGGTAACAGTCTTTCTGCTGTGAACCATCAAGTAGGTCCTGATGTCAACAATTCAATTTGTCCTGATAACACATCGTGTCCTCTGTGTGCTGGTAGCAAACATGCCATTTGTGCCAACAACTGAAAGGCGTCAATCAATAAACGGGATGAAGAGGCAAACGTGCAGACAGTCAGAGTCATAAAAGAATATAAAGCAGCAGCTGCCTTGATAAAGCCAGACGGAGGTCCATCATTCCTCACAAGTAAAACCAAACAAACACAGAACCCAGAATATCACTGCACTGGGCATTCAAGCTAACACCTGCACTGAAGTATGTGTAGTAAACGGGAGAAGCAAAATATGTGTTGCACTCACAGTAGTTGTTCACAGGTGCAGCTTGCAGGCATGTTGCAACATTTCATCTTGTGGCACACACACCTATAGTGGCTACACAGGGTGACTGATGCCCCTCCAGACACACTTCTTCATCCTCCCAGTGGGATGCAAAGAAGCTGCATTGGCAGCTGCACCGCCACTTGTATGCACTTGCGCAGCTTGCCTCTCACTCAGAGCCATGATGTCATCAATCATCTCACGAAATTCTACAGGCGCCATTGGCTCCTCTATCAGACCGGGCTTTTCGATGATATCAAAGTACTGTTGCTGAGCTATGGGTGTGCCACCATTCAGATGATCCTGGCTCTGGCTACCAGAGCTGTCATAGATGCCAGGCTGAACTGGAGAGTGATGACTGTGGTGCATTCCATGAGAATTCGTACTAACATCAGACATCGATGTGTCATACATCCTGTTGATGTGACCATACCTGGCTGCAGCTTTTGGACTTGGGGTCTCCATCAGATGTGGAGACAGAGAGTAGTGGTGGAAGGGCACATCTGCCTGTCTTAGACCCACTTCATACACCAGGTCTCCCTCACCTTGACTATCCAAGTGATTTGAACCCACGACTGGTTCTACAGGCAATGGTTGCCTGGAGGACGCTGAACAGTGAGACGTTTCCAACTGTGGTGACTCTGGCAGGGCCTGAAGAGGCTGTGGCGCCAGTTTCTTCACCTCTGTGGTGTCCAAAATGGTGACATCATCATCGTCGCTGAAAGGCTCTACGGAGCCAGCTGAGGTATGGGACATGGTGCTGTAGCCACCAGGCCGCCGTTTTATTGGCTGATCATGTGCCTGTGCTGGGCTGCTGTTGCCCCACGGCTGACTGTGGCCCTGTATCTCATCTCGTGATGATGCCTGTGACATAGTCAGAAGCGCTGTCTAAAGGGTGACAGGTCAGATGGTGTGTTGAGCATCAAACAGCATAAAACTGGGTATGATACCTTGCGACACAAGCTGCAAAGTACCGGACACAGACACCTGGCAGCAGGCAAAGCTTTGTTGACTGAATCACAGAGCAAAGCATGTGGATTGCCAAAGGGCAAGCATAGCATAGCACAGCCCAGCCCAGCCCAGCACAGCACAGCACAGCACAGCACAGCACAGCACAGCACAGACGTGTTTGATGAAAGTTTTGAGCTGACCTCAGGTTCCTCAGCAATGCCACTGCCAGCCGCCTCTCCACAGACAGCATTGGCAAAGTCCAGGATGCTGTCCAGCAGCTCTGCAGAGGGTATGTCAAGCATGTCACTCCGGGCTCGCACTGCCTCTAGGTTGCTCTCTACTAACAGGCTAGGCGTTGCTGAAGCTCCAGGCAGGTGTGCAGCAAGCCCAGAAGGATCGTCCTCTACTGCTTGATGCGCAGAAGCCAGCTCTAGCTCTTCAAAGTCTTCCTCCTCATATTGTTTAGGCACAGAATGGCTTGCCCTGCTATGCTGCGGCAACCCAGAGTGGTGCAGCTGTGCTTGTTGCAGCCCGTGCGGCTGCTGCTGAGGCTGCTGCAGATGTGACTGGGCAGCATGATGGTGGACAGACTCAGGTAGTGGCAAGTAGCTATGACGTGCAAGTGAGCCATCGCTGTGATGAGTAAGGGCCCTAGCAGCAGGTAGGCCTATGTAGCTCTTGCCAGGTGATGACTGCACTGACCTGCTGTCTGTTGGTGCAGGCACAGACGAGAAGATGGGATTGTGACTGAGCTTCACCTCAGCAGGCAACACATCCTCTAAAATTGGAGCCACAGTCTGTTCTGGCTGACTCGCTGCGCGCTGCTGCTGTTGCTGCTGCTGTTGCTGCTGCTGCTGCTGCTGCTGCTGCTGCTGCTGCTGCTGCTCAATGGAATGAACAAGGTCTGGGTGGTTGTGTGAGGTGAAGCCCCACTGCTGAAACAGGGAGGAGTGTGAAGCATGCTCAGAGACAGGTGGCAAGGGGGTGTGGACAGCGGCCATGTGGCCTTCCTGCACATCATCCAGGCCATACAAGGCCTTGGCCCTCCAGTGCTGTGTGAGATGCCTGTCTATGGATGTGAAGCTCTTGGCAGAGGGAAGTGACTGGGAGGAGCGGTAGGAGCTGGTGCCATGAATGGGTTTGTCACCATCAAATGCAGCGTTGCTGCGCCACATCTGTGTGCTGTTGGCCCTGTGCAATGGAGCTGTTGATAATGATATGAGCTCTGGTGCAGATGTTTGCTGCTGCTGTTGAATATGTGGGTGAGTTGAGAGAGATGCATCAGCTTGGCTGACTGATGGCGATAGAACAAACGGTGCTTGCACTGTGTGAGAGCTACCAGATGTTGCCGGATCAGCTGGCATGCTGTGAACTTCAGACTGATCATCTGCAGCTTCACACAGCTGTGGCATGTGGTGAAGCGGCACATGGGCTGAATCAGATGAGAAAGAGGAGGTGTTGTTTCTCTGGCCACCCGTCTGTGTGTGCTTCTGAGAATGCTGGTCTGTTGAGGCCTCAAAGCTTTGTTTGCTGCGTAAGGTCCTCGCACAGGGGCACATAAGCAGGCTGCATGTACTGAAAATTATATCCATGTGTCCACACAAACATCTATGTGTCCACAAAAATGGCTGCATTGCCTGTG